>Ga0268263_1000624_pt1 | contig 47392 bp, 37 predicted proteins | sample Biomet5_FD_190358 | JGI IMG/M metagenome (GOLD analysis project Ga0268263, IMG submission 190358) | Microbial communities from bioreactor (seeded with sewage sludge) at LBNL, California, USA - Biofuel metagenome 5 (SPAdes) (version 4) | ecosystem: Engineered > Bioreactor > Anaerobic >... | reverse complement strand
TCGGCATCGCCGTGATCTTCTCGATGGCCGCTGGACGCGCCGTCCAGGTGCAGGCGATCGACGCCGACACAGTGGCTGCCGAAGCCGCGGCGCAGATCACGGTGACCCGTGCGCTGCCGGCCTTCCGGGGTGAGTTGACCGACCGCAACGGCGAGGTGCTTGCCTTCACCGAGGACACCGTCTGGGTGATCGCCGACCCGGTGGCCATCATGACCAACGGCAAGGTCCACCCCGAACAGATGACGGACAAGGACCGTCAGCTGGCGTCGTCGGCCCCGACTCAGCTTGCGCAGTTGCTGGCCAGCCGACTCGGCGGCACGGTGGACGGCTACCTGCCCAAGCTCACCAAGGCGGGCAGTCGCTACCAGATTCTGGTCAAGCAAGTGCCGGCCGCGGTGTTTCGCGAACTGAACCAGGCCGTGTCGGACGCCGGTCTGCTCGGCCTGTTCATGGAGAGTCACCCGACTCGGCGCTACCCGAACAAGACGCTGGCAGCGAACGTCCTCGGCTTCGTCAACGAGGCAGGCGACGGCAGCGGTGGGCTGGAGAGGGTCCTCAACTCACAGCTTGCGGGTACCCCGGGTAAGGAGATCTACGAGAACTCCCCGAATGGCAAGATCCCGCTGGGCACCAATGTCCTGCAGCCGGCGGTCAACGGCCTGGACTACCAGCTGACGATCGACGCGGGCCTGCAGTGGGAGGTGCAGCAGATCCTCGGCGATCGGGTGCGCAAGACCGACGCCGACTCCGGAATGGCGATCGTGATGAACGTCAAGACCGGTGAGGTGCTGGCCCTGGCCAACTATCCGACGTTCGACTCCAACGACCCCGGGGACGCTGACCCGAAGGACCTGCAGAACCGCGCAGTCACCACTCCGTTCACCCCCGGATCGGTGCAGAAGACCCTGACCTTCGCTGCACTGCTCGACCAAGGCCTGGTCCGTGCGGATGATGTGGTGAAGGTGCCTTCGGTGATCAAGTCCGGCGATCAGCCCGTCCACGACGCATGGACCCACGGTGAACTCACGCTGCTGGCGCGCGGCGTGCTGGCCAAGTCGTCCAATATCGGCACCATCGTGCTGGCCCGCAAGTCGACCAAGCAGGCCCTGCACGACTACTACGCCAGCTTCGGTCTGGGGGAGAAGACCGGCATCGGTCTGCCCGGTGAGTCGCGAGGGGTGCTGCCGCCTGCCAACATGCCCGACTACAGCCGCGATGGCCTGGCCTTCGGTGGCAGCGCGGTCTCGGTGACACTGGTTCAGCAGGCAGCGGCGGTGGCCGGGATCGTCAATGGCGGCATCTACAACCCGCCGCGGCTGCTCAAGTCACGTACCTTGGCCGACGGCACCTCGGAGAGCCTCCTCACCGGAGAGCCGCGCCGTGTGGTCTCGGCCCAGACCTCCGCCGAAGTCGCCTCGATGATGGAGACCATGGTGCAGAACACCAAGGCGCACACTTTCGACGTGGCCGGCTATCGCACCGGTGCCAAGACCGGTACCGCGCAGAAGCTCGACCCGAAGACCGGAAAGAAGACAGGACTGGTCACCTCGACGATCGGCATCGGGCCGGTCGAGGATCCGCAGATCGTGGCCTACGTGGTGGTCGATCATCCGCGACGTGGTTCCTCGGGCCAGTCGGTGGCCGGACCTGCCTATCGCGACATCATGGCGCTGGCGCTGGCCCGCTACGGGGTGCCGCAGTCGACGGGTAAGGCCCCGAAGCTGCCGATCGAGCCCTGACTGAGTTTGGCTAGGGTAGCCCTCGATGACCAGCACTTCGGCACCACTGCGGCCGAGCCGGAACCGTCCGGTTCAGCTGAGCGGCCTGTTCCCCTCTGCTCCCCGCCTCGCGGTGAGCGGAGTGAGCATCGACTCGCGCAGCGTGCTTCCCGGTGACCTCTACGTCGGGCTGCCGGGCAATCTCACCCATGGTGCACGCTTTGCGGCCGCCGCGGCCCAGGCGGGCGCGGTGGCGATGCTCACCGATGCTGCCGGGGCAGAGCTGGCCGCAGGCAGCGGGCTGCCGACCGTGGTGGTTGCCGATCCGCGCGCGGAGCTGGCCCGCGCCGCCGCCGAGGTGTACGGACGTCCTGGTGAGCGGCTGGCGCTATTCGGGGTGACCGGAACCACAGGCAAGACCAGCACCAGCTTCCTGCTGGCCGCCGGGCTGGCCGCGGCCGGCCATCAGGTCGGCACTGTCGGGACGATCGGCTTCCGGCTGGGCGAGCAGCAACTGGCATCGGGCCGGACCACGGTGACCACACCGGAGTCCTCTGACCTGCAGGCACTGCTCGCGTACCTGGAGGAGCAGGGCGCGGATGCGGTCGCCATGGAGGTCTCCTCACATGCGTTGGCCCTGCACCGGGTCGACGAACTGCAGTTCGGGGTGGCCGGTTTCACCAATCTGGGCCGCGACCACCTGGATTTCCACCACGATCAGGAGAGCTACTTCCAGGCCAAGGCCGAACTCTTCCGCCACGGACGAGCGGCTGCAGCCGTCGTCTGCATCGACGACGAGTACGGACGCCGGCTCGCCGAAGAGATCCGGGAGAGCGGTCACCTGCCGCTGGTGACCACAGGGGCGGCTGCGCCGGCCGACTACCACGTCACATCCGCGGAGCTTCAGCCCGACGGCAGCCGGCTGGTGCGGCTGGCGACCCCGACCGGGGAGGTCGGATTCCCGCTCGGGCTGCTGGGCGAGTTCAATCTGCGCAATGCGACGACAGCTGCGGCCATGCTCGACGTCGCCGGGCTCGACCTGGCGGTGGCGCTGGCGGCGTTCGGCCGCGCCGCCGTCCCCGGACGGATGCAGCGGGTGGACCTGGGTCCCGGAGCTCCCGGCGTGATCGTCGACTTCGCCCACACCCCGGAGTCGGTCACCGCGGCCCTGCACGGCCTTCCGGCAGGTCGGCGGATCGCCGTCCTGGGCTGTGGCGGGGACCGTGACCAGGCCAAGCGCGGCCCGATGGGGGCTGCAGCTGCCACCGGGGCCCAGGTAGTGATCGTCACCGACGACAATCCCCGTAGCGAAGACCCGGTTGCCATCCGTGCTGCCGTATTGGCGGGCGCCTTCGAGGCGGCGGCGTCCAGCGGTGCCCAGGTGATCGACGGCGGTGATCGGGCCACGGCGATCCGGACCGCTTTGACGATGGCCGGCCCGCAGGACTGGATCGCGATCCTGGGCAAGGGCCATGAGCGTGGTCAGCAGTTGGCCAATGAGACGGTTCCTTTTGATGATGTCGCAGTGGTCGCCCGGCAGTGGCGGTCCATCGCAGGAGAAGAAGATGCGTGAGATGACCACGGCGCAGCTGGCTGCGCTCGCCGAGGCTCGACTGATCGGCGACCCGCAGGTGGTTGTCGGGCCCCGGGTTGTCATTGACTCCCGAAGTGTCGAGCCGGGCAGTCTGTTCGTGGCATTGCCTGGTGAGCGCGTGGACGGCCACGACTTCGCCGCCGCCGCCGTGTCAGCCGGAGCATCCGCCGTCCTGGCCGGCCGGGAGCTGGCGATCGAGGTTCCGCAGTTGGTCGTCGACGACCCGGCGGCCGGCCTGGCGCGGTTGGCCCGAGGCATCCTCGACGAGGCGTTGGCTGCGGGGCTGATCAGCGTTGCGGTCACTGGCTCGTCCGGGAAGACCAGCACCAAGGACCTGATCGCGCAGGTGCTGGCCACCGCCGGTGAGACGGTGGCCCCGGTCGGCTCCCAGAACAACGAGATCGGGGTGCCGCTGACTGCGACCCGGATCATGCCCAGCACTCGGTTCCTGGTCAGCGAGTTCGGCGCCCGGGGTCTGGGCCACATCCGCTGGCTGTGCGAGGTGGTGCCGCCGCGGATCGGTGCGGTGCTCAACGTCGGCCAAGCCCACCTCGGCGAGTTCGGCTCTCAGTCAGTGATTGCCCAAGCCAAGGGCGAGTTGGTAGAGGCGCTGCCGGCACAGGGCTGGGCCGTGCTGAACGCTTCCGATCCGCTGGTCGCGGCCATGGCCGAACGGACTACGGCTCGGCTGGCAAGCTTCGGCGCTGCGGACGGGCTCGGGGAGCTGCAGGTCTGGGCCGAGGAGGTGAGCCTGGATGCTCTGTCCCGGCCCCGCTTCGAGCTGCATGCGTCCGGTCTCGCCGCGGGCATGGTGCCGGTGGCATTGCAGGTCAGCGGCGCCCATCAGATCGAGAACGCGCTGGCCGCGGCAGCGGTCGGACTGGTCGCCGGGATCGAGCTGGCCCAGGTGGCCGAGTCGCTGAGCCAGGCGCAGGCCCGCTCCCGGTGGCGGATGGAGCTGACCGAGCGCCCCGACCGGGTGCTGGTCGTCAACGACGCGTACAACGCCAACCCGGACTCGATGGCGGCCGCTCTGCGCTCGCTGGCGGCGCTGCGCCGTCCGGGCGGACGGCTGCTGGCGATCCTGGGAGACATGCTTGAACTCGGCCCGACGGCATCGGAGCAACATCGCGACGTCGGCGAACTCGCCGCGCAGCTCGGTATAGACCACCTGATCCTGATCGGCGACCACGCCGAGGATGTGGCCGCTGGTGCGCGTGTCGGGGGCGTCGGGTTTAGCATGGCGCCCGATCGGACCGCGGCATTCACGGCCGCAGTCGACTGGTTGCGGTCGGACGACGTGGTGCTGATCAAGGCGTCACGTGGACTGGCGCTCGAAACGGTGGCGCAGGCCCTCGCCGAGGGCCGGCCGACGCTGGAGGTTGGGCAATGAGGAGCATCCTGCTCGCGGGGGCGATCGGCTTGGTCGGCACCCTGGTGGGCACCCGCTACGCGATTCACTTCCTGGTGCGGCGCGGCTACGGCCAGTTCATCCGTGACGACGGCCCGACCAGCCATCACACCAAGCGCGGCACGCCCACGATGGGCGGAACCGTCATCATCGCCTCGGTGCTGCTGGCCTACTCGCTGGCCCACCTGATCACCTGGACCCCGCCGACAGCGTCCGGACTGCTGGTGCTCGGCCTGGTGCTGGCTCTGGGCTTGGTCGGGCTGGCCGACGACTGGATCAAGATCAGTAAGGCGCGCTCGCTCGGCCTGCATGCCTGGGCGAAACTGACCCTGCAGACGGTGGCCGCGGTCATCTTCGCGGTTGCTGCGTTGCTGCTCCCGGACGCCCGTGGGATGAGCCCGGCCAGTCAGGCGGTCTCTTTCCTGCGCGACATCCCCTGGCCATGGCTCCAGTTGCCGATCTGGCTGGCCGTGGTGTGGATCGTCTTCCTGGTCTCGGCGTGGTCGAACGCCGCCAACCTCACCGACGGCCTGGACGGCCTGGCCACCGGCGCCGGCGCGATGGTCTTCGCTGCCTATGCGATCGTGAACATCTGGCAGTACAGCCAGTCGTGTGTCTTCGGTGGGCCGCAGTGCTATCAGGTGCGCGACCCTTACGACTTGGCCGTGGTGTCGCTGGCCTTGGCGGGTGCCTGCTTCGGGTTCCTGTGGTGGAATGCGAGTCCGGCCAAGATCTTCATGGGCGACACCGGCTCGCTGGCCATCGGTGGTGCCTTCGCCGCACTGTCGGTGATGACCCGCACCGAGCTGCTGATGGTCATCGTCGCCGGCCTGTTCGTGATCATCACCGCCTCAGTGGTGCTGCAGGTCGGCTGGTTCAAGCTCTCCGGCGGCAAGCGGCTGTTCAAGATGGCGCCGCTGCAGCATCACTTCGAGTTAATCGGCTGGCAGGAAGTCACGATCACCGTGCGGTTCTGGATCATCTGCGGCATGTGTGTCGCCACCGGATTGGGTTTGTTCTACGCCGAATGGGTGGTGGGGCAGCTGTGAAGCCATGGTTGGCCACTGCCGATCGGCTCTCGCCGTGGTCGCAGGCCACCGTCGTGGTGGCCGGGCTCGGCACGTCCGGTTTTGCCGCGGCGGACGGCCTGATCGAACTCGGCGCCACGGTGATCGTCCTGGACGACTCAGAGAGCAGTGAGAACGCCGAGAAGGCGAAGCTCTTGGAGTTTTTGGACGCCGAGGTCCGACTTGGCCCGGGCTCCACCGCGCAGTTGCCCGCCGATGTCGACCTGGTGGTGACCTCGCCGGGATGGCGTCCCTCGGCTCCACTGCTGGCTCAGGCCGGACTGCGGGGGATCCCGATCTGGGGCGAGGTCGAACTCGCCTGGCGGATGAGCCTGCCTGATCGACAGGTGCCCTGGTTGGCGGTCACCGGCACCAACGGAAAGACCACCACTGTCGGCATGCTGGAATCGATGCTGACCGCGGCCGGTCTGAAGACCTCCGCAGTGGGGAACGTCGGACGCCCAATCGTCGAGGCCGTCCTCGACGATGTCTCCTACGACGTGCTGGCCGTCGAGCTGTCCAGCTTCCAGCTGCACTGGACGAACAGTCTCGCGCTGCACTCGGCTGCCGTGTTGAACGTCGCTCCCGACCATCTGGAGTGGTACGCCGATCGGGCCGGCTGGCCGGACGGGGTCAGCGACTCGATGACCGCCTACACCGCCGACAAGGCGCGGATCTTCGAACGCGTCCAGCACTCGTGCGTCTACAACGTCGCCGACCCGGTCACCGAGCGTCTGGTCGAAGAGGCCGAGGTCCAAGACGGTGCCCGGGCGATCGGCTTCACCCTCGGCATCCCGGCGGTATCGATGCTCGGTGTGGTCGACGACGTGCTGGTCGATCGTGCCTTCATCAGCCAGCGCTGGGACTCCGCCATCGAGATCGCCAAGCTCTCCGACGTTCAGCCGTACGCGCCACACAATGTGGCCAATGCGCTGGCGGCAGCGGCGCTGGCTCGCTCTTTTGGAGTGCCGCCGCAGGCGGTTGCCGAGGGCCTCAAGCGACTCCGCCTGGGCGACCATCGGATCCAGACGATCGCTGAGCGCAGCGGCGTCCGCTATGTCGACGATTCCAAGGCGACCAATCCGCATGCGGCGGCGGCCTCTCTGGCCGCCTTCGACTCGGTGGTGTGGGTTGCCGGTGGTCAGGCGAAGGGGACGACCTTCGACGAACTGGTGACTCAGGTCGCCGACAAGCTGCGCGCGGTGGTCGTGTTCGGGATTGATCGCGCCGTGATTGCCGACGCAGTGGCCCGACACGCACCGCAGGTGCCACTGAAGGTGCTGGATAACAGCGATCATGGAGCGATGAAGCAGGCGGTGGAGTGGGCCGCGTCGCAGGCGCAAGCCGGTGACGTTGTGTTGCTCGCCCCCGGCTGTGCCAGCAGAGACATGTACACCGACTACGCCCAACGCGGCGCGGCCTTCGCGGAAGCGGTGGCCGGACTCAGCGGATAGGAGGTACCCGGTGGCGATCCTGACTTCCCCCTTTGTGGATCGCCACGGAACCGAGTCGGCCCCACCTGTCAAGGGCCGCCGACGGAGTCTCGTGGTCGACTGGTTGGCCCATCCGCAGGCCAGCTTCTACTTGGTGCTCGTCCCGGCAGTGCTGCTGCTGGTGCTGGGCATGATGATGGTGCTCTCGGCGTCCAGCGTGTACGCCTACGCCCGCTGGGATGGCGACTCCTACTACTTCGTGAAGCGGCAGGCGGTATTCCTGCTGGTCGGCGGCGCCATGGCCTTCGGCCTGGCCCGGCTGAAGCCGACCCAGCTGAAGATCGTCGGCTGGGGGTTGATGCTCGGCGCCATGGTGCTGCAGGTGCTCACCTTCACCCCGCTGGGCTACTCCAACAATGGCAACACCAACTGGGTGAACCTGGGCGTGTCCTGGTTCAACATCCAGCCGTCCGAGCTGGCCAAGCTGGCCATCGTGATGTGGGGCGCCGACATCTTCGCTCGCAAGGAGAAGCTGCTGGGCGACGTGCGCCATCTGCTCATTCCTTTCCTGCCGGCCTCGCTGGTGATCATCGGCCTGGTCGTGCTGCAGTCCGACCTGGGCACCGGAATGATCCTGGGCGCGATCGTGCTCGCCGTGCTCTGGTACGTCGGTGCGTCCTGGAAGGTGATCGTCTCGATCATCGGCGCCGTGGCAGCGGCCGTGGTCGCGCTGATCTTCGCCACCCCGTACCGAATGCGGCGCATCCTCGGCTTCTTCAACCCTGAGCTCGACCCGCTGGGTATCAACCATCAGCCGATCCGCGCCCAGTTCGCACTGGCCTCCGGCGGCTGGTGGGGCCTCGGGCTCGGCGAGAGCCGCCAGAAGTGGGGCGGCCTGGTCGAGGCCCACACCGACTACATCCTGGCCGTGATCGGCGAAGAGCTCGGCCTGGTCGGCACCCTCAGCGTGCTCGCGCTACTGCTGATCCTCGGCTACGCCGGCTTCCGGATCGCGATGCGATCGGATCTGACGTTCTGCCGCTACACCGCAGCCGGGATCACCAGCTGGTTCATGATCCAGGCGCTGGTCAATATCGCCGTGGTGTTCCGGATGATGCCGGTGCTCGGCGTCCCGCTGCCGTTCTTGTCCTATGGCGGTTCCGCGCTGATGGCCAACTTGATGGCGTTGGGCGTGCTACTGGCCTGCGCCCGGCAGGAGCCGGCCGCCCGAGCCTATGCCGAGCGCCGTCGAACCCGTCGGGGCAAGACCTTGGTGACGACCGCTGTCGGGGCGGCGTCGTGACTGCATTGCCGATCATCCTGGCCGGTGGCGGGACGGCGGGACACACCTCGCCGCTGATCGCGACCGCTGAGCGACTGCGGGAACTCGATGAGGTGGACCTGCTGTGCATCGGCACACCCAAGGGGCTGGAGTCACGGGTGATCCCGGCCGCCGGACTGGAACTGGCCTTGATCCCGCCGGTGCCGCTGCCTCGCCGGATCACTCCCGAACTCTTCTCGGTGCCCGGCCGGCTGAGCCGGGCGGTCGCTGAAGCCGGCGCGATCCTGCGTCGGCATCGGGCCGAGGTGGTGGTCGGCTTCGGCGGCTACGTCTCGCTGCCGGTCTATCTGGCCGCGTGGCGGGCCAAGCTGCCGATCATCCTGCATGAGGGCAATGCCGTGCCGGGGCTGGCCAACCGCGTGGCCGCCCGATTCACCCCCTGGGTGGCGACCACCTTCCCGAATACCGCATTGCCGCACGCGCTCCAGGTCGGCCTGCCGGTCCGGGCGGCGATCGCCGAGCTGGATCGGGCTGCCGGCCGAGCCGAGGGGCGGGCAGTCTTCGGGCTGCCGGCGCAGGGCCCGGTGCTGCTGGTCTCTGGCGGCTCGCAGGGTGCGCGCAGCCTCAATCAGGCAGTGATCGGAGCGCGGACGGCCTTGTTGGCGGCCGGCGTCAGCATCCTGCACGTCCTGGGCCCGGCGAACCTGACCGAGGAGACCATCGCGGTGACCGATCCGGGCACCGGGGCCGGTTACCGTCCGGTGGGCTACGTGGATGAGATGGGCCAGGCTTATGCGGCCGCCGATCTGATGCTGGGCCGCTCCGGCGCGGGTACGGTGATGGAGACTGCCATGACCGGCCTGCCGACGATCTTCGTCCCGTTGCCGCATGGCAACGGCGAGCAGGCCCGCAATGCCGCCTTCCTGATCGAAGCCGGTGCTGGACTGTTGGTGCCGGACCCCGAACTGACTGCTGCCGGACTGACCGAGCTGGTCAGGGAGTTGTTCGCTGATCCGGGCCGGCTCGCCGGGATGTCGGACGCCTGCCGGCGGCTCGCCCCCTCGGGTGCGGCCGATGCGCTGGCCCGGTTGGTGCTGCGCGTGGCCGGACGACCAGACTGAGACCATGCCATTGATCGATCCGGTACCGCTGCTGCCCGTCACTGAACTGGGACGGGTGCATTTCATCGCGATCGGCGGCGCCGGCATGAGCGGCATCGCCGCGCTGTACGCCGAACTCGGTGTCCCGGTCAGCGGCAGTGACCAGAACGACTCCGCGACCCTGCGGGCACTGGCTGATTCCGGGGTGACCACCTATCTGGGTCACGATGCCGCCCAACTCGGCGCAGCCGACACGGTGGTGATTTCGTCGGCGGTGCGAGAGACCAATCCGGAACTGGCCGAGGCTCGGCGGCGAGGCCTGCGGGTCTGGCATCGCAGCGCGGCTTTGGCTGCGCTGATGCTGGGCCGAGTCGGAGTGGCCGTCACCGGAACCCACGGCAAGACGACCACGTCGGCGATGATCGCCACCTTGCTCACCGCGGCCGGCGCCGACCCCGGCTATGTGGTGGGCTCGCCGCTGCGGGCCACCGGTCGCAGCCATCGACTGGGCTCCGGCGAGGTCTTCGTGATCGAGGCCGACGAGAGCGACGGCTCCTTCCTGCAGTACCCGGCGCAGGTCGTGGTGATCACCAACATCGAGGCCGATCATCTGGACAACTGGGGAACAGCTGAGGCGTACGCCGCCGGTTTTGCCCGGCTGGCAAGCGGCGACTCGGTGACCACTGTGGTGATCAGCAGTGATGATCCCGGTGCGGTGCGGCTCACTGCGTCCCTGCGAGCATCCGGGATGTCGGTGATCACCTTCGGCGAGTCCGTCGGCGCGGACGTCCGGCTCAGCGAGGTTGGGCACGCTGGCCTGGGGGCCACCGCGACGCTCACCGGTCCCACCGACGCCGGCACGATCGCCTTGGCAGTTCCTGGCCGCTACAACCTGCACAATGCTGCGGCCGCCTATGCGGTCGGGATCAGTCTGGGGCTTCCCGGGCCGGTGCTGCGAGCCGCTGCCGCCGAGTTCGCCGGCACCAATCGTCGCTTCCAGCCGGTGGCCGATGTCGGTGGCGTTCGGATCTTCGACGACTACGCCCACCACCCGACCGAAGTGGCTGCGACCTTGACGGCTGCTCGCGAACTCGTAGGGAATGGGCGGCTGGTGGCCTGCTTCCAGCCTCATCTGTTCACCCGGACCAGGGACTTCGCTGCCGAGTTCGGCCGATCTCTCGGCCTGGCTGACCGGGTCGTCGTCTGCGGCATCTACCCGGCGCGCGAGGATCCTTTGCCGGGCGTCACCGGCGAGCTGGTCGCCGCCGCCATCTCGGACCCGCACCGCGTCGGCTACGTCGAGCGCATCGGGGACGCGGCTGCGGCGCTGGCCGAGCTGGTGGCCCCCGGCGACCTGGTGGTCACGATCGGGGCCGGTGACGTGACAGCGGTCGGTCCGCAGCTCGCCGAGTTGCTGCGAGAGGGCCGCCGGTGAGCCTCAGCGACGCCACCACGCGCCTGGACCTGCGGCGGCGTCAGGATCGGCGTCGTCGCTGGTGGCAGCTCGGTGTGCTGGCGTTCGCCGTGATTCTGTCGGGAGTGGCCGCCTATCTTGTCTGGTTCTCCCCAGTATTCGCCGCCACCACTATCACCGTGACCGGCAACAAGCTGCTCAGCAAGACCGATATCGCCGACGCGGCTCAGGTCGTCCCCGGCACTCCGCTGGCGCGGCTGGACGTGGACGCGATCGCTGACCGGGTGGCTGGGCTGCCCGCGGTCGCCCAGGTGACCGTCCGCCGTGACTGGCCTGATCAGCTGACCGTTGACGTCACCGAGCGAGCACCGCACCTTTCGATTCCGGCCGGAGGTGGCTATTTGATCGCCGATGCCTCCGGAGTGGTGTTCCAGGCGGTGAAGGATCAGCCGTCCGGGCTGGTCCGCGTCGTCGCCGATCCCAATGACCAGGCTGTGCTGGCCGATGTCGGCACCGTGTTCTCGGCGCTGAGCGACCAGCAGCGATCCCAAGTGAACCGGCTCGAAGCTCCCAGTCGCGACGGCATCGTGTTGCGCCTGCGAGATGGCGCCAAGGTGGTCTGGGGCAGCGCTGAGCAATCGACGGTGAAGGCGCAGGTATTGGCCAAGTTGATCCCCTTGGGTGGCGACATCTTCGACGTATCGGCACCCGCGTTCCCTGCGCGCCGGTGATGGAGACGTCACCTCAACCCTGAAGCAGCACTTGAGGGACGCGCCGAGGCCTTGCCCATTCTTGGACACCGCGAAAACCGGTCTCCTAGCCTGGGTCCGCACGCCGAAGTACGTTGCCCTTCCCCGCCATGGCTTCGTCGAGCCCGTACACAAGCCAGCAGTTGCTCCAGTAAGGGTGGGTGACGTGGGAACTGCATCCCAGAACTATCTGGCCATCATCAAGGTGGTCGGCGTCGGTGGTGGCGGCGTCAATGCCGTCAACCGAATGATCGAGTCGGGATTGCGGGGGGTCGAGTTCATTGCGGTGAACACCGACGCCCAGGCTCTGTTGATGAGTGATGCTGACGTCAAACTCGACATCGGCCGCGATCTCACCCGTGGACTCGGCGCTGGCGCCGATCCGTCCAAGGGACGCCAGGCCGCCGAAGATCACTCCGACGAGATCGAAGAGGTGCTCAAGGGCGCCGATATGGTCTTCGTGACCGCAGGCGAGGGTGGCGGCACCGGCACCGGTGGTGCCCCGGTGGTCGCCCGAATCGCCCGCTCGCTCGGTGCGCTGACCATCGGCGTGGTGACGCGTCCGTTCAGCTTCGAGGGACGGCGCCGCTCCTCGCAGGCAGAGGACGGCATCTCGACGCTGCGCGAGGAAGTCGACACGCTGATCGTCATCCCCAACGACAAGTTGCTGGAGATGACTGATCACCAGGTGGCGATCCTGGACGCATTCCGCCAGGCCGACCAGGTGCTGATGCAGGGCGTGTCCGGCATCACCGACCTGATCACCACTCCGGGCCTGATCAACCTCGACTTCGCCGATGTGAAGGCAGTCATGTCCAACGCCGGCTCCGCGCTGATGGGTATCGGCTCGGCTCGTGGCGAGGATCGGGCGCGGGTCGCCGCCGAGATGGCCGTGTCGTCTCCGCTGCTGGAAGCCAGCATCGAGGGTGCGCACGGCGTGCTGCTGTCGATCGCCGGTGGCTCGGATCTGGGCTTGTTCGAGGTCTCGGCTGCGGCCAACCTCATCGAGGCGGCCGCCCACGAGGATGCCAACATCATCTTCGGCACCGTGATCGACGATGCGCTCGGCGACGAGGTCAAGGTCACCGTGATCGCGGCCGGCTTCGACGGCGGACAGCCGCCCAAGCGGGCTCCACGACCCGAGCCTGTGCGTCGTCCGCAGCCGGTACCGGCACGCCCGGAGCCGGTGGCTGTGATCGAGGAGCCGGCTCCCACCGAACCGGTGGAGCCGATCGCACCAGTGCAGCCGAGCACCCCCGTGGTTCCCGGCTACATCGGCAACGATGATCTGGATGTCCCGGACTTCCTGAAGTAGGGTCTCGGCTCTTGTTCAGCTATCGATCAGACCCCGGCGCCGACGGCGTCGGGGTCGCTTTCGCTGACGCGATCGGTCCGGACGGTGCCCGCTTCGACCTCGGCTTGAGCGGCTTCCCCGGTTGGCGGTCGCCGGATTGGGAACGTGTCGAGGCCGAGCTCGGCATTCCGGTGCTCAACGCCTACCAGGTGCACAGTGCGCGGGTGGTCGAGGTGGACGCGCAGACCGACGTCCAGGCTCTGGCCCGAGTGGAGGCGGACGCGCTGGTCAGCGCGAGTGCTGGTATCGGTCTCGCGGTGAGAGCAGCCGACTGCCTGCCGGTCCTTTTTGCCGACCCGGAGCGCGGCCTGATCGGTGCTGCGCACGCCGGGCGGGTCGGCTTGGCCGGCGGCGTCCTGTCCGCAACCGTGGCGGCGTTGGCTGAGCTGGGTGCCGCTGAGCTGCGAGCCTGGATCGGCCCGCACATCTGTGGCGAGTGCTATGAGGTGCCTGCGGCCCTGCGCGAGGAGTTCTGCACAGGGATGCCGCAGGCCGGCGCACAGACCAGCTGGGGAACGCCCAGCCTGGACCTGGGCACGGCTGCCGAGGCGCAGCTGATCGGCTTGGGCGTCCAGGTGACCCGGGTGGATCCGTGCACGCGGACGACGCTGAGCCTGCACTCGTACCGGCGCGACGGCGACGCCGCTGGACGCCAGGCGGGGGTGGTCTGGCGCCCGTCCGCCTAGGCGTGTCGCCAGTGGCCTACCCGAAGATCCATGCCCTGGCGGCTAAAGTCACAGTGAATCGGGCTTTGGAGGGCTGAAAGATGGCGGATCGCTTGAAGAAGGCAGCCGTTTGGCTGGGCCTGGTGTCCGACACCGACTACCCGGAGGTAGAGGCTGAGCAGGACGAGGCCACCGAAGCCGTACCCACCGGCACTGACTTGGAGCCACGTCCGGCGGCAACTGCCAGTGTCACCGAGCTCGGCTCGCGACGTCCGGTGAAGGAGGCGGCCCCCAGGGTGGCCGACATCAACCGGATCATCACTGTGCATCCGCGGACCTACAACGAGGCGCGCACCATCGGTGAGAACTTCCGCGATGGCATTCCTGTGATCATGAACCTGTCCGAGATGGAGGAGTCCGACGCGAAGCGGCTTGTCGACTTCTCTGCCGGGCTGATCTTCGGGCTTCGCGGCAGCATCGAACGAATCACCAGCAAGGTGTTCCTGCTGTCCCCGCACAACGTCACCGTTGCCGCTGAGGACAAGGAACGACTGGCTGGGGGCTTCTTCAACCAGTCGTAGCACCGCCCCCGCCGTGGTGATGCCCGCTGTCGCATGCTGGGCGAATTCTCTTGACCTTCGGTTGACGGCCGTGAGCGTGCAATACCCTCGATTCTTGGATTCAGCCAAGCTGTGACACTAGCCTGAGAGAACTATCGGGGCTGGTGAAGCTTGTCCCGTTACCGACACGTGAGGTGAGCAATGACCCTGACCCTCGAGCAGGTCCGCCAGACCCGCTTCCACCTGGCTCGACGCAACGGCTATGAGCCGGTCGACGTCGACATCTTCGTCGACAAGGTAGAGGCGACGCTCTCCCAGCTCACCGAGGAGAACGGCAGCCTGAAGAAGCAGCTCGAGGCGCTGTCCAGTTCGGAGCCGTCCAGCATCTTTGTGCCCGGTGACAGCTCCGAGGACGACAAGCTGCGCGCCGAGCTTGCCGCGCGCCAGCAGGAGTTGCAGGCGGCTCGTGGCCAGCTCGCGGAGGCGCAGGCTGCCGCAGAGAAGGCTCGGGCCGAGCTCGCGGAGGCGCAAGGCGTGCTGGCGAACACCAAGGCCGCCGCCTCCAAGTCCGGGGCGGACGCTCAAGCGGCCGCACAGGCCGCTCAGGCGGCTGCGACGGCGCAGGCCAAGGCAGAGATCGACTCCCTGCGTGCGGAGCTCGCAGAGGCCAAGCAGGCGGCTGCAGCGGCTGCTGCCGCCGCTGCTGCGGCTCCGGTCGTCGATGGACCCAGCGGCAAGGTCGAGAACATCATCGTCACCAGCTCCGCTGAAGCATCTCCCGCGGTCACCCGGCTGCTGCAGATGGCGACCGAGCAGGCTGAGCGGCTCGTCGGTGAGTCCGAGGTCGACGCGGAGCGGATCGTCACCAGTGCCCGCGCAGAGGCCGAGACTGTCATCGATAGTGCAAACCGCAAGGCCCATGAGGCGCTCACCGATGCTCGCACTCGGGCAGACCGGATCGAGTCCGAGGCTCGAGTGAACGCCGAGAAGCTGACCACCGACGCCCAGACCAAGGCCGATCAGGTGAGCAGCGAAGCCGACGCCTTGCGCACTGAGTTGTTCAGTGCGCTCGAGGCCGAACGGGATTCCCTGCGGGGCAAGGTCGATCGGTTGCGTTCGTTCGAGCAGAACTACCGCAGCACGCTGGCCAATCACCTGCAGAGTCAGCTGCGTTCGCTCAATGAGGCAACCCTGGAGCCCGGCGATGTCCCCGAGATTCTGACCGAGCCGGGTCCGGGTTCGGCGACGCCGCGCCTGGACGCTCTGCTCAACGAGAGCAACTGACCGAAACCGGTGATACTCTCCCTGCTCAGATATCAGCAGGAGGTGCGAGTCCATGCCGTCGGCTAACCGTGTCAAGCCCCCAGTCCGGGCCAAAGCGGCCTCGTTCCCGATCGCTGAGGGCGAGGATCCCTGGACCGAGGAAGAGGTTGAGGAGATCCGCCAAGAGCTGCTCGCCGACATTGCTCGAATGGAGCGAGCGATCGAGGTGGCTGAGGCAGGTCTGGCCGATCTGTTCGAGGAGGGCACTGACGGTGCCGGCCGGGATCCGGCCGATGTCGGGTCGTCCAATTTCGAGCGTGACCAGGAGATGTCGCTGGCCCAGAACGCCCGCGACATGCTGGAGCAGGCCCAGCAGGCTTATCGGATGTTCGAGGCGGGCAACTATGGCTCCTGTGAGTCCTGCGGGCAGCCGATCGGGAAGGACCGGCTTCAGGTCTTCCCGCGGGCCACGATGTGTGTGGCCTGCAAGCAGCGGGAGGAACGCAGATAGCCAGCAGTGAGACGACCGGCCTTGCGCCGGTCACGGTGTGGTCCTTGGTCGTCGGCATCGGCGCACTCGGACTCGTCGTCGATCAGGTCACCAAGGCTGTGGTCTTGGCGGTGCTCAATCCCGCACATCCGATTCCACTGCTGGGCGGGCTGATCACGCTTCAGCTGTTGCGCAACTCCGGCGCGGCGTTCAGCATGGGCGAAGGTCTCACTGTCGGACTGACCGTCATCGCGATCGCCGCATTGATCGGAGTCCTGGTCTGGTTCGTGCCGAAGGTGCGCCATCCGGGCTGGACGGCTGCGATGGGGCTGCTGGTGGCCGGGATCAGCGGGAACCTCGCTGATCGGCTGTTCCGTGATCCGGGGCCTTTCCAGGGTCATGTCATCGACTTCATCCAGCTGCCCTACTTCGCGGTGTTCAATGTGGCCGACATGTGCATCACCGCTGCTGCCGTTGTGGTGATCTGGCTCACGCTGATCACCAAGGTCGGATTCGACGGCGTCCCATTCTCCGACTCGGCGCCCGCAGCGGGAACCTCAGCCAAACCCAGGGATGAATAGCGTCTGGCTGGTCCCCGACGGCCTCGAGGGCGAGCGTGTCGACCAGGCGGCGGCACGAATGAGCGGGCTGTCGCGCAGCCGGATCTCCGACCTGCTGGAGGCCGGCGGTGTCCTGGTGAACTCCGAAGTGGTGGCCAAGTCCCACCGAGTCCGGGCCGGTGATCTGCTCGAAGTTGCGGTCACCACCGCGCCGACGGTGCAAGTGGTACCGGTGGAGGTCGCTGGGATCGGCATCGTCTACGACGACGCCGACATCGTGGTGGTCGACAAGCCTGCCGGTGTCGCTGCCCATCCCAGCCTCGGCTGGGACGGACCGTCCGTGGTCGAACACCTGGCCGCGGCCGGATTCCGGATCTCAACCTCCGGTGCTCCTGAGCGGCAGGGGATCGTCCAGCGCCTCGACGTGGGCACCTCGGGACTGATGGTGGTGGCCAAGAGCGAGTCGGCCTACACCGTGTTGAAACAGGCATTCCGCTCCCGTGAGGTCTCCAAGACCTACCACACCCTGGTACAAGGCCATCCGGACCCGCTGGAAGGCACCATCGAGGCACCGATCGGACGACATCCCGGGGCGGACTACAAGATGGCGGTGATCGCCGGAGGTCGGGCCAGCGTCACTCATTACCAGCTTCTGGAGGCGTTCCGATCAGTATCTTTGCTGGAAGTCCACCTGGAGACCGGGCGTACTCATCAGATCCGGGTGCATATGCAGGCGATCAAGCACCCGTGCGTCGGTGACCCGACCTATGGTGGCGACCCGGTTCTGGCAGCGCGACTAGGGCTTGAGCGCCAGTGGCTGCACGCCGTCCGGCTGTCCTTCGTGCATCCTCGCAGCGGCGAGCTGGTGAGCTTCGATTCGCCTTACCCCGACGATTTAGCGAAGGCGCTCGAGCTCGTCCGATACTGAGCAGCTTCGGTTGTAACACGGGGCGGCTAGGGTAGGGCAACGTGCGTAGAGCGAAGATAGTTTGCACGATCGGTCCGGCGACTGATTCTGCTGAGGCCATCGTCAACCTGGTGAACGCGGGGATGAACGTCGCGCGACTCAACATGAGCCACGGAGATCACCTCCTGCATGCCGAGCGGGTCCGGTGGATTCGTGATGCGGCCCGAATCGCGGGTCGCCCGATCGGCATTCTGGCCGACCTCCAGGGCCCCAAAATCCGTCTGGGCAACTTTGTCGACGGAGAGGCCTTCCTGACCGCTGGTGATCGCTTCGTGATCACCACCGAAGACGTCCTGGGCACCGCCGAGCGGGCCGGGACCACCCTGAACACTCTGACCGACGACGTGACGCCGGGCGACCAGATCCTGATCAATGACGGAGCCATCGAGCTGAAGGCGATCGAGGTCACCGGTACTGATGTGATCACCGAGGTGATCGTGGGCGGGCGGGTGTCCGACCACAAGGGGATCAACCTGCCTGGCGTGCCGGTGAGCGTCCCGGCGTTGAGCGAGAAGGACGAGCGTGACCTGCGTTGGGCGCTGCGCCACGGCGTCGACATGATCGCACTGTCCTTCGTGCGCAATGCCGCTGACATCGTTCCGGTCCATCAGGTGATGGACGAGGAGGATCGTCACGTCCCGGTGGTCGCCAAACTGGAGAAGCCGCAGGCGATCGAGAATCTTGACTCGATCATCGACACTTTCGACGCCTTCATGGTTGCCCGCGGCGACCTGGGTGTGGAGCTGCCGCTGGAGGAGGTGCCCGGCGTCCAGAAGCGGATCATCGATGCGGCCCGGACGTGGGCCAAGCCGGTGATCGTGGCTACCCAGATGCTGGAGTCGATGATCACTTCGCATCGGCCGACCAGGGCCGAAGCATCGGACGTCGCCAACGCGATCCTGGACGGTGCCGACGCGGTGATGCTCTCCGGAGAGACGGCGGTCGGCGGGTATGCGATCGAGGCCGTCGAGGTGATGGCCCGGATCATCACCCGTACCGAATCGGAGGGGCTGGACAACATCCGCGGCATGACCTGGGATCCGCACACCGTCTCCGGGGTGATCTCCAAGGCGGCGGTCGAGGTGGCCGAGCGGGTCGGGGCGAAGTATCTGGCGGCCTTCACCATCTCCGGTGACACCCCGCATCGGTTGGCTCGGCTGCGCTCTGAGGTGCCGATTATGGCCTTCACCCCGCTGCCGAAGACTGCGCAGGAGTTGACCCTGTGCTGGGGTGTGCAGTCCTACGTGACGCCGGAGTACACCGATACCGACGCCATGGTGAAGTCGGTGCAGGATGCGCTGGCTGCGACCGGTTTCATGGAGACCGGTGACCGGGTCGTGGTGGTCAGCGGCAACCCGGGCCGGCACATGCACAAGACGAACGCGCTGCGCATCTACGAGATGGACTGACCCCTCGCCGGGGGGTCGGTTCCTCCGAGGCCCGCGGGACGGCCCGCTAGAGTCTTGGCGTGGCCGATCCCCGGGCGAGCAGGGCAGTCGGGGCTCCGGTCGGGATCCTGGCGATCGCGGCGGGAGCATTCTTGGCCGTGCGCCCATTTGCGGCCCCGGAAGTGATGGCCCTGAGCGTCAGCCTGGGGCTGGCTGTGGCCGCGCTGGTCGAGCTGGTGCAGCTCGACCGTGAGCGTCCGGCGAAACTCACCCTGGCCATCGGCTTCGCCGTGAGCAGCCTGCTGGTCGGTCTGTGGCAGCCGGTGAGCCTTCCGGTGGTCGGTGCGGTGACCGGGACACTGCTGATCCTTGCCGGCGGCGCGGAACTGTGGTCGTCGGCGCTGATCGCGAACAGGAGCTGGCCGCGGCTGCTGAACAGTCCCTCACCGGCGGGCTTCTGGCCGTCCTTGCTGGTCGGGGGTGCCTGGATCGTGCTGGGCAGCCTCAGTGTCGTCTGGGTGGATCGGACCCTGCTGCCGATGGCGGTCGTGCTGGGCATGTACCTGCTGATGGCCGGTCTGGCGCTGACCATCGACCTGCTGTTTCCGGCTCGCCGGATGCAGGCTCCGGAACGGATGCGGCTGGCCGGACGGGTGCTGGCGATCATCGTCGGCTCGGCATTGGCGTTCGCCGGGATCGGCCTGGACAACGGCCGTACGGCGCCCGGGCCCTTCTACGCCTCGGTCGCGGCCGCTGGGCATGCTCCCGGCAAGCTGTTGCGCGCCGACAGCTATGCCGGTGGCGCGGTTCCCGGCGTGGTGGCTGCACGCCTGCTTTACGTGACCACCACCGAGCAGGGGAGCCCGACGGTGGCCAGCGCTGTGGTCTATGTGCCGGCCGACCGGGTCACCGAGCAGCTCCCGTTAGTGGTGTGGGCACACGACGGCAGTGGCCTGTCACCGTCGTGCGCTCCCTCGATGCTCGGGCTCGGTGTCGGTGGAATGTCTTTCGCGGCCCGGGTGGCGGCCTCCGGCTATGCGCTGCTGGCTCCCGACCTGCCGGGCCTGGGCGTCGAGGGTGAGCCGAGCTACCTGATCGGGCAGGCGGAAGGACGGGCGGTGCTGGATGCTCTCCGCGCAGCTCGGCAGCTCAACGGCGTCCGATTCGGTGATGCCGTTGTGTGGGGCTACGGCCAGGGTGGCCATGCGGCGCTGTGGGCCGGTCTCCTGCGCGACGACTACGCCCCGGAGCTTTCCGTGAAGGGGATCGCGGCGCTGGCGCCGCTCACCGACCTGGCCGCCGTCTTCTCGGGCAGCGGCAGCGGGCTGGACCGCGAGCGAGCGGACTCGTACCTGATCAGCAGCTACTCGCAGGCCTACCCCGAGGTCGAGTTCAACAGCTACGTCCAGCCGTCCGCGTGGTTGCGGGTGCGTGAGGAGACGGCCCGTTGTGCGGACGCCCCCGGTGTCCTGTTGCCGCGGCTGCGCTCGCTGGACGCGGACTCGATCTGGGCGCGCCCGGTAACTGAGGGGCCCTTGGCGGCCCGCCTGGCGGCCAATCGTCCTGACGGACGGATCCCGGTGCCCGTGCTGCTGGCACAGGGCCGCCTGGACACGATGATCACCACGGACGTGCAAGCTGCCTATGTGGCCGCGCAGTGCCGACGTGGGACGCCGATGGACTATCGGACCTACCCAGACCGTGACCACAACACGCTGGTCACGCCGAGTTCTCCGGCGATCGCTGAGCTGCTTGCTTGGACCGCCGACCGCTTCGCCGGTAGGCCGGCTACCACCGCCTGCGGCTGACAGTCTGCGATGGGCCCTTGACCTCCGTGAGCGCGGGCGAGGGGATGGCTGGGCCGGCATGTCGCCGAGGGTGCTCTGCATGCGATGTCGACGGCTATCAACAAGACGGCTGGCGCCGCGCGCACGGTGATTGCTTCTGCTGGAAACGCGATATCCAAGGCTGGCTCATGGGTGAAGGAGAAGTCCGCCCAGGCGAGCGAGGCGGTTGGTGAGGCGGCTACTGCGGGGGTGAACTTCGTCACCAAGCATGCTGCGACGATCGGGTCGGTTGTGGTGTCGACGGTGGTGTTTGCTGGCTGTGAGGCTGTGCTCACGGCGGGCACTGCGGGAGCGTTGTCGGTGCCGGGTGCGATGGCGTGTGGGGCGTTGGCTGGTGCTGCGGGGAGCATGACGGAGGCAGCGATTCGGGCCAAGCAGGATGGTCAGGAGTTGACGCTGTCCGATTTGGGTGGTGCTGCGCTTTCTGGTGGTGTGAGTGGTGCTCTTGGTGGTGCTGGTGGGGTGTTGCTGGGCAAGGCAGTGACTGTGGTGGGTGCGAAGCTGTCGGGGCCGATCAACAAGCTGCTGGGACGTGCCATGGAAGGCGGCGAGGGCGCGGCGAGTGCGGCAGCCGAGCCAGTCGCGGCCCAGAGCGCCAGCAAGGCCGCGACGGCGGACACAAAGGGCGTTGATGAGGTCGCACAGGTCGGCGACACGGTCCTTTATCAGAAGCTGGGCTCGGCTGGCGAGCACCTCAAGTACGGGATCACCAAGAACCCCGCCACCCGCTACACTTCGAAGGAGATGAACGGGGGCAGCCTCAACATCCTCGCTCGAGGATCGAAGCAGGACATGCTCGCGCTCGAGCGATCGCTCCATGAGACCCTGCCGATCGGTCCGGAAGAGGGGCAGTCTTTCTACATCCAGAAGCAGATCGCCGATGGTCTCCGTCCACCCCCATATCCCTGGTAGGCATCGTGACCTTCATCCTCGTCCTACAGTGGCCGGCTGTTTCCGAGGCCGATTACGACCTACTCCTCTCGATGGAGGACCGTCTCGAGGCCGAGTTCGACGAAGCCTATGGCTACGTCGATGGGCACGACTTCGGGTCCGGCGAGATGAATATCTTCGTCCACACAGACTCCCCCATCGATGCCTTCCGCAACGCGGAGTCGGCCCTTGGCGGCGTTCCTGGCTGGGCGACTGTGCGGGCTGCCTACCGGCCAGCCGACGGAGACGACTACACGGTCGTCTGGCCAGCGAACCTTCAGGAGTTCTCGGTGTCGTAGCGAAACGGAGCTGGGGTTGACCCCGTAATCCGGACACCGTCTTGGCGGGTTCCCTTGTGCGAGACGAGTATCCTCCAGCAATGATGACCGAAGGCGGCACAGGATCAACCGTTCGACCGATCAGTCCAGGGGACAATCGGGGAGCTGGATCGTGTATCGGTCTGCAGTGTCGCGGCCTTCCTGACGGAGCAAGGGTCAAGTTGGGAGTTGGCCCGTGACACTTGGCCCGCAGTTGGGGCGCCTCATTTCCATCGGTTCGGCGGAGGTGGCCGCTGGGCCGGTAGTAGGGCTACCCGTGGGCGAACAAGGCGATGATCTCGCCGAGTTGTTGAGGCACCGCAACGGGTTCGTCGCGTTCGAGTCGGCCTTGTTCGTGCGGGGGGCCGGCTCCGGCCCCTACGACCTGGCGGCATGGAACGCCCCGCGTGGTTGGCGTGCAGGGTACTCGGGTATGGCCGACGGCATCTTCTTCTTCGCGGAGGACATATTCGGCGGGCAGTTCGGTCTGAGAGGGAACGAAGTCGTGGCCTTCGAACCCGAAACCGGTGAGTTCCGGGTCGTCTCGTCGAGCCTGGAGGGCTGGGCCCAGTGGATCCTCGCCGACTTCGAGTTGACGACTGGGTATCCATTGGGGCGTGCCTGGCAGCGACGATTCGGGGCCTTGCTGCTGGGGAAGCGGCTCATCCCAAGGATTCCGTTCGTCCTTGGTGGCGACTTCACGATCGAGAACCTCTATTCCGTGGACTCGACAGTTGGAATGCAGGTTCGTGCTGAGTTGGCTGTGCAGATTCGCGATCTCCCTGACGGGGCGCAAGTGAGGTACCGCGTCATCGACTGACGTCCCCATGACGCCAAGTCCTACCTCACGGCAGCCTCTTGGTGATGCTGGTGGGGTGAACCGCCCCGGCGTGTCCGGAGACTCTGGTGCCCACCGTCAACAATCACATCCCCTTCCAGGTATCCATCCGGTGACCTTGTCGAAATGGCTGCGCCAAGACGACATACGGCACGGTGGAATTGAGACGCCTAGCCCCTTCTACGAGATGGAACGCTGCGGGGGACTGTCTGATTTTCGGTGTTTCTGGTCCGGCCTGACCGAAAGGAACTGGCCGTGACGGACACGACCGAGATGATGGAGATGATCGACCCTGTGACTGGCGAGATCATCGATGAGCAGCAGCTGGCTGAGCAGCTGCTGCGGCAGGCAAGACAGCAGGGTGTCGATCTGGTGGGCCCAAACGGGCTGTTGAACGGGCTGACGAAACGAGTGTTGGAGACAGCGCTCGAGGCGGAACTCACCGAGCATCTTGGCCATGAGAAGCACCAGCAGCCAGCCGGGGAGAACATCCGTAACGGGACCAGGTCGAAGATGGTACTGACCGAGGTCGGGCCGGTTGAGATCGAGGTACCGCGGGATCGGGCCGGCACGTTCGAACCTCAGATTGTGAAGAAGCGGCAACGCCGCCTGGACGGGGTCGACGAGATCGTGTTGTCGCTGACCGCCCGCGGCTTGACGACCGGGGAGATCGCGGCCCACTTCGATGACGTGTACGGCGCGAGCGTGTCCAAGGACACGATCAGCCGGATCACCGACAAGGTGATCGAGGAGATGACCGAATGGGCCAACCGGCCGTTGGATCGGGTCTATCCGGTGATGTTCATCGACGCGCTCGTGGTGAAAGTCCGCGACGGGCAGGTCCGCAACAAGCCGTTCTACCTGGCCGTCGGTGTCACCGTGAACGGCGAGCGGGACATCCTCGGGATCTGGGCCGGCGACGGCGGCGAGGGCGCCAAATTCTGGCTCGGGGTGCTGACCGAGATCAAGAACCGCGGCGTCGAGGACGTCTGCATCGTCGTGTGCGACGGACTCAAGGGCCTACCGGACTCGATCAACACCTGCTGGCCGTTAGCGACCGTTCAGACCTGCATCATCCACCTGATCCGCAACACCTTCCGGTTCGCCTCGAGGCGCTACTGGGAGGAGATGGGCAAGGACCTGCGACCGGTGTACACAGCCCCGACCGAGACGGCTGCCCGGGAACGGTTCGACGAGTTCGACACCAAGTGGGGCACCCAGTACCCGGCCATCACGAGACTGTGGCGCAACGCCTGGACCGAGTTCGTCCCCTTCCTCGACTGGGACGTGGAAATCCGCAAGATCATCTGCTCGACGAACGCGATCGAATCCCTGAACGCCCGCTACCGCAGGGCCGTCCGAGCCCGAGGCCACTTCCCGAACGACGCCGCCGCACTGAAGTGCCTATACCTGGTCACCCGATCCCTTGACCCCACCAAGCGAGGCAGGGCACGCTGGGCCGTCAGATGGAAGCCCGCCCTCAACGCATTCGCCCTCGCCTTCGAAGGACGAATCAACTAATGACCGCCGGGCCAGAAACACCGTTCATCTGACAGACCCTTCCCAAGGATTGGAGTCTCCGGACACGCCGGGGCGGTTCATCTGCATGATCTTCAGTTGGGAGGGGCGGATACTCTTGAGAACTTGTGGCCGCTGGACGGAAGCGTCAACTCGAGCTTGGGTGCTCAGATTGCTGCTCAGATCAAGGGTCTTCCCCTCGGCACTTGTGTTGTCGCAGTAGGAATCTGTTAGGAGTACTAGGTGTTCAAGGCATTCTTCGAGGTTCATGGGCCCCAAGCCGGCTCACGGCCTGAGGCTCCCTGGGCAGCCCCGGAACTCATGGTCGAGCGCGGCTATGCGGAACTCGCGCGGCAGGTGGCTGGACTGGTCCTCGGGCGAGGCCTTCTGTATTTCGTAACCCAGGACGATGGCCCGATCGCCCAGAGTGCGATCCAGCGCGGGTTTCCCGAGTTCTCGGATCGGGCTGTCCCGTTTGCTCGGGATTGGCTTGGCCGCCATTTTGCTGTGGATCGCGGGCGCCGGGCAGGGTCTGCTTCAGCGCTGCTGCTGTTGGAGCCGGGCTCTGGGGAGGTGTTCGAGATTGATGGGAGCCTTGAGCAGTTCTTCAACGTCGATCTCGTGGAGGCCCCGGACACCTATCTGGAGTCTGAGCTGTTCGAGCTGTGGCGTGCTTCTGGCGGTGAGGCTCCAGGGGTAGGTGAATGCGTTGGCTTCAAGGTCCCGCTCTTCCTCGGCGGTGCTGGATCGGTCGACAATCTGGAACTCTCGGATGTGGAGATCTACTGGGAGTTGTGCGCCCAGTTGCGGGCAGCCATCAGGGGTCTGCCAGCAGGGTCGAAGATCGGCAGTGTCGAAATCGGTTAGGTACCGACCGACGAGAATGGGATCGTGCGTGTCACGATCAAGCGCGGGTCGCCGCGAGCCCCGAGGAGTTCGACTCCGCACGTCGAGATGCGAAATGCCGCAGGCACGCGCGTCGATCCATATGGGTTCGCCGTCACCCGAACAAGTCCGGGCAACCACACTCCGATCGTATGGGACCGGCGATATGTCGGACTACTGGACGCTGCCAGGCCTGCAGGACGTGTACCTCGAGGACAGTTGGGTACGCCGGATCACGGTTGAACCCAACCTTCTTCGAGTTGGGGACTGCTGCACCTGTGGGTGACCTGACCGACCAGTTGGGTTCTAGCCGGGGTGAATCGACCGGCGTGGACAGAGACCCCGACGCGGCATCGCGAGTGATACCTGGGGTTCGGTACACCAGTGCCAGTGGCATCGGCGCACGAACGACGTCGGCACCCGTGGCCCGAGAGCCACAGCAGTCGAGCTGTTGTACCGGGAAGGGGAGTCGAACCCCTACGCCCTTGCGGGCAGACGGGTTTGAGCCGTCCGCGTATACCATTCCGCCACCCCGGCAGGTAGGCACAGATTCTGCCACAACTTGGCAGTGCCTGTTTCCCGCGCGGTACCCTCAACCCAGCACAGCAAGGCTGATCGGTAGGAAAGTGAAGATGGCGACCACAAGCGACGTGAACCCCTCGGCGGAGGCTCCCCTCCGTGTTCTGGTGGCCGAGGACGAGGCGTTAATCCGCCTCGACCTGGTCGAACTGCTCACTGCCGAGGGCTACCAGGTGATCGCCGAGGCCGGCGATGGCGAAGAAGCGCTCGCTCTGGCCCGTTCCCTCGAGCCCGATCTGGTCGTCATGGATGTCAAGATGCCCAAGATGGACGGCATCACCGCCGCCGCCGCGATCGCCGAGGAGCGGATCGCTCCGGTGGTGATGCTGACCGCGTTCAGCCAGCGTGAACTTGTCGAGCGGGCACGGGATGCCGGCGCCATGGCCTACGTGGTCAAGCCGTTCGACGCCTCTGACGTGGTGCCCGCCATCGAGATCGCGATCGGGCGCTTCGCCGAGATTCGCGCCGTCGAGGCAGAGGTCGCCGATCTGGAGGAGCGTTTCGCCTCCCGCAAGGCCGTCGATCAGGCCAAGGGCCTGCTGCAGGAGGGCCTGGGGCTGTCCGAGGCCGAGGCCTTCCGGTGGATTCAGAAGACCGCCATGGATCTGCGCAAGTCGATGCGTGAGGTCGCCGAAGGTGTGATCGATCACTCCAAGAACGGCGGAAAGCCCAAGCCGCTCAAGAAGTAGCGGCTCGCTGCAGCGACACCGTCACCCGGGCCACGCAGAGCAGGGTCTCGGCGTCGTCGCGCAGCTCCACCTGATAGGTGGCCAGCGTCCGTCCGATCCGGACGGCCTGAGCCCGACCATGCACCCAGCCCTCACGGGCCGCGGCCAAATGAGTGGCGTTGATCTCGACTCCGGCCGCCCGTCCGCATGGTCCGACTTCGGCTATGGCGGCCACCGAGGCGAGAGTCTCGGCCAGCACGCAGGACGCCCCGCCATGCCACAGGCCGAACGGCTGCGTGTTGCCGAACACGGGGCAGCGGCCTTCGGCCCGGTCGGGTTCCAGATGCGTCAACTCCAGGCCCATCCGTTCGGCCAGCGGGCCGAGCGGCACCGTGGTGATCTGTGCAGCATCCATGGGGAAACCCTGGCACAGCCCGACGCGGCGATGGGGGAGGCGACGGCTAGAGTTCGGCATTGTGACGACCCCAGCTGGAGCTAGCCAACCGACCCTGCTGCTGATCGATGGCCATTCGGTGGCCTATCGGGCCTTCTTCGCCCTTCCGGTGGAGAACTTCGCCACCAGCACCGGGCAGCCGACGAACGCCGTCTACGGCTTCACCTCGATGCTGCTCAACGTGCTGCGCGATGAGCAGCCCACCCACGTGGCGGTGGCCTTCGACGTCTCCCGCAAGACCTTCCGCACCGAGCGTTACCCCGACTACAAGGGCACTCGCTCCGCCTCCCCGGCCGAGTTCGCCGGCCAGGTCGATCTGATCAAGGAAGTGCTGGACGCGCTGCGGATCGTCCACATCGAGAAGCCGGGATTCGAGGCCGACGACATCATCGCCACCTTGGCCGCGCAGGCGCCCAAGGCCGGAGTCCGGGTGCTGATCTGCACCGGAGACCGGGACACCCTGCAGCTGGTGAACGATTCGGTGACCGTGCTCTACCCGCGCAAGGGCGTCTCCGACCTGGCCCGGCTCACCCCGGACGCCGTGGTGGAGAAGTACCTGGTGGCGCCGGCCCGCTATCCGGAGCTGGCTGCGCTGGTCGGCGAGACCAGTGACAACCTGCCCGGCGTGCCCGGCGTCGGGCCGAAGACCGCAGCCAAGTGGCTGGACGCCTACGACGGCCTGGAGAACCTGCTGCGCCAGATCGACTCGGTGCCGGGCAAGGCCGGCGAGTCACTGCGCGAGCACCTGTCCGACGTCATCCGCAACCGTGAGTTGAATGCCCTGGTCGGAGATCTCGACCTTGGCGTCGCCGTGGACGAGCTGGCCCGCCGCGACTGGGATCGCGAGGCCGTCCATTCGCTATTCGACGGCCTGGAGTTCCGGGTGCTGCGCGATCGGCTGATGGAGAACCTGCCCAACAGTGAGGCGGAGACCTCCGGCGGCTTCGAGGTCACCGGCGAGACTCTGGCCACCGGCAGCGTCCGGGCCTGGCTGGACGCCCACGCGCGCTCCGGAGTGGTCGGGCTCGACTTCACCGGCCAGTGGCGGGCCGGAGCCGGCGACCTGACCGGGATCGCATTGGCCGCCAGTGATGGCAATGCCGCGTGGATCGAGGTCACCGAACTCTCCCCGGACGACGATGCGGCCCTGGCCGCTTGGCTGGCCGACCCGGGTCTGCCCAAGGCCGTCCACTACGCCAAGGGGCCGATGCTGGCGCTGTGGTCGCGCGGCTGGGAGCTGGCCGGACTGGCCAGCGACACCCAGTTGGCCGCCTACCTGCTGCGTCCCGATCAGCGGGTCTACGACCTGGCTGATCTGGCCGCGCGCTACCTGCACCGCGAGCTCTCCGGGACGGCCGCAGCCGACGACTCGCAGGCCGCCTTCGATTTCGACGACAGCGCGTCCACCGACGCCATGGTCCGCGCCCGCTCGGTGATCGACCTGGCCCAGGAGCTGGAGACTCAGCTGGCGGCGCAGGGCGGCGCCAAGTTGCTGCAAGAAGTCGAACTGCCGCTGACCAGGACGCTGGCCACGATGGAACGGGTCGGCGTGGCCGTCGATCTGGATCGGCTGGAGCGGCTGCGCACCGACTTCGACACCGCGGTGGCTCAGGCCGAGAGTTCGGCCTTCGAGGCGCTCGGCCACCCGATCAACCTCGGCTCACCCAAGCAGCTCCAGGTGGCGCTGTTCGACGAACTGGGCATGCCCAAGACCAGGAAGACGCAGACCGGCTACACCACCGACGCCGAATCGCTGGAATACCTCTACGCCACCACTGAGCATCCGTTCCTGGCCCACCTGCTGCGCCACCGCGATCAGATTCGGCTGCGGCAGACCGTCGAAGGCCTGCTGAAGTCGGTGGCCGATGACGGACGCATCCACACCACCTACGTCCAGACCATTGCGGCCACCGGACGACTGTCGTCCACCGACCCGAATCTGCAGAACATCCCGATCCGGACCGAGGATGGACGCCGGATCCGAGAGGCCTTCGTGGTGGGCGCCGGGTATCAGACCTTGCTGACCGCCGATTACTCGCAGATCGAGATGCGGATCATGGCCGACGCGTCTGAGGACGACGGGCTGATCGAAGCCTTCGCCTCCGGGCAGGACTTCCACACGATCATGGCCTCGCGGGTGTTCTCGGTGCCGGCCGATCAGGTCAGCGGCGCCCAGCGGGCCAAGATCAAGGCCATGAACTACGGGCTGGCCTATGGGCTGAGTGCCTTCGGGCTCAGCCAGCAGCTGAAGATCGAGGTATCCGAGGCCCGTGGGCTGATGGAGGAGTACTTCGAGCGGTTCGGGCACGTCCGCGACTACCTGGCCGGAATCGTGGCCGAGGCACGCAAGACCGGCTACACCGAAACAGTGCTTGGCCGGCGTCGCTACTTGCCCGACCTGAACTCGTCCAACCGGCAGCGCCGGGAGATGGCGGAGCGGGCCGCGTTGAACGCGCCGATCCAGGGCTCGGCGGCCGACGTGATCAAGGTGGCCATGCTCGACGTCGAGACCGCGCTGGCCAGGCGTGCGCTGCGCAGTCGGATGCTGCTCCAGGTGCACGACGAACTGGTATTCGAGGTTGCCGAGGGCGAACTCGAAGAACTCACCGAACTGGTTCGCGACAAGATGGGCCATGCCATCGAGATGAAGGTGCCACTGGCGGTATCGGTCGGCACTGGCGGCTCCTGGCACGACGCCGCGCACTGAGCGGCGGCGTCGTCCGCGCGGAGGATCCGGCGAAAAGCCAAGGGCTCGCCACACACCGTCCACTCGCCAGATGGCGAGCCGGAGTGGGACGAGCCCTTGTCGCGACGGTCTGCGCTCAGCGCAGCACGGCCAGAATCTGCTCCTGGGTGGCCTCACCCTCGGTCCAGGTGCCGGTCAGGGTGCCCAGCGGAACCCGGTTGCCGGGGACATGTGAACCGTCCAGCACGCGAACCACGCGGATGGACTCACCGGCTGCGTTCGAGACCGGGACGATTCCCGATCCGAGCACTGTCATCGACTTCGTGCCGCGGGACAGATCCGCCTCGTTGTCGCCCTCGTGGATCACGCGGAGCAGCTCGACGAGGTAGACCGGATCGCCAACGGCGTCGTAGGTGTAGCGGGTTCCGAGCACGGAGTGCTCCATGGTGCCGATCAGCGAATCTTCGGCGTCGGCCAGCGGCTCGGCCCGGTAGGTCAGCGGAACCTGGTAGGTGACCCCGGACGAGCGGACCAGCATCGTCTCGATGCCGACCTCACCGTCGGGGTCGACGAAGCGGTACGACGCGACTCGCTCCAGATCGTCCGCCGAGCCGGCGAACCAAGACTGCTTCGGCAGCCAGCCGGCCAAAAGCTCGAGCTTCGACGGGGTGAGGGTTGCATCGTGGATCTCGGCGGTGCCGCTCATGGTTTCCTGGTCCTCCTAGGTGCTTGCTGCCAGCCTAGTCAAAGACGCTAGTACACGCTGCCCGGATTGACCCCCTCTTGCCTTGATAGCTAGGCTATCGGCTGCACTGCGACTGGCATGACCTCAGACGGGTCGGGCACGCTTTTGTGCGGTATCCAGGCTTCCTGGGAACAATCCGTGCGGGGCAGGTGGTTCAGTGCGTCCACAACCTGTATCACAAACCATCGGAGCCCTACTACATGACCTCAACTCACGAGGCAGCCATTGTCGCAGTTGACGACCTCGGTTCGCCCGAGGCATTCCTCGCGGCGGTCGACGCGACCATCAAGTACTTCAACGACGGGGACATCGTCACCGGCACCGTCGTCAAGGTTGACCGGGACGAGGTCCTGCTCGACATCGGCTACAAGACCGAAGGCGTCATCCCCTCCAAGGAACTCTCCATCAAGCACGACGTGGACCCGTTCGACGTGGTCTCCGTGGGTGATGTGATCGAGGCACTGGTCCAAACCAAGGAGGACAAGGAAGGCCGACTGATTCTGTCCAAGAAGCGGGCTCAGTACGAGCGCGCCTGGGGCACGATCGAGAAGGTCAAGGAAGAGGACGGCGTGGTCACCGGCCGCGTCATCGAGGTCGTCAAGGGCGGCCTGATCATCGACATCGGCCTGCGCGGCTTCCTGCCCGCGTCGCTGGTGGAGATGCGCCGAGTCCGCGACCTGCAGCCCTACGTCGGCATGGAGCTCGAGGCCAAGATCATCGAGCTGGACAAGAACCGCAACAACGTGGTCCTCTCCCGCCGTGCATGGCTGGAGCAGACCCAGTCCGAGGTGCGTCACAGCTTCCTCAACCAGCTCACCAAGGGCCAGATCCGCAAGGGTGTCGTTTCCTCGATCGTCAACTTCGGCGCCTTCGTCGATCTGGGCGGCGTGGACGGCCTGGTGCACGTCTCCGAGCTGTCCTGGAAGCACATCGACCATCCGTCCGAGGTTGTCGAGGTCGGCGACGAGGTCACCGTCGAGGTGCTGGACGTCGACATGGACCGCGAGCGCGTCTCGCTGTCGCTGAAGGCGACCCAGGAAGATCCGTGGCAGACCTTCGCCCGGACCCACCAGATCGGTCAGATCGTCCCGGGCAAGGTCACCAAGCTGGTGCCGTTCGGTGCGTTCGTCCGCGTCGAGGAGGGCATCGAGGGCCTGGTGCACGTGTCCGAGCTGGCCGAGCGTCACGTCGAGATCCCCGAGCAGGTCGTCACTGTGAACGACGACGTCATGGTCAAGATCATCGACATCGACCTCGAGCGTCGTCGGATCAGCCTCAGCCTCAAGCAGGCCAACGAGGGTGTGGACATCGCATCAGACGATTTCGATCCGGCGCTGTACGGCATGTCTGCCTCCTACGACGAGCAGGGCAACTACATCTACCCCGAGGGCTTCGATCCGGAGACCCAGGAGTGGAAGCCCGGCTACGAGGCGCAGCAGCGCGCCTGGGAGCAGCAGTACGCCGAGGCTCAGGCCCGGTGGGAGGCTCACAAGAAGCAGGTCGAGGAGGCCGAGGCTGCCGACGTGCAGGCTGCGGTCGCCGAGGCCAACACCGCGGCCTACTCCGCTGGTGCTGCTGACGAGAGCGACGAAGGCTCGCTGGCTTCGGACGAGGCCCTGCAGGCCCTGCGCGAGAAGCTGACCGGCGGTCGCTGATCACGCCAAGCGAGAAGGTCCGGCGCCCTGGGGGCGCCGGACCTTCTGCTTTGCTGGCATGCTGAGCACCATGGCTGCGGCGGTGTGGCGATGAGCGGGCGAGTCCTCCTGGTGGGACTCACCGGCGGGATCGCCTCGGGCAAGTCGACGGTGGCGCAGCGGCTGGTCGAGCACGGCGCACTGCTGATCGACGCCGATCTACTGGCCCGTGAAGTGGTGGATCCCGGCACGCCGGGGCTGGCTGCCGTGGTGGCCCGGTTCGGTGCCGGCATCCTGGCCGCCGACGGTTCCCTGGATCGGCCGGCGTTGGGTCGAGTGGTGTTCGCCGATCCGGCGGCTCGTCGTGACCTGGAGCAGATCGTCCACCCGGCGGTTCGAGCCCGTGCCGCCGAGCTCGCCGAGTCCGCACCGGACGGCTCGGTGGTCGTCCAGATGATCCCGCTGCTGGTGGAGACCGGACAGGCGGAAGCCTTCGACCTGGTGGTCGTCATCGACGTTCCGGAGTCGGTGCAGAGCCAGCGACTGATGATCCGCGATGGGCTCAGTTCCACTGAGGCCGACGCGCGGCTGGGTGCTCAGGCGGCACGGGCTGAGCGGCTCGCGGCGGCCGACGTGGTGATTGACAACAGTGGGCTTCCCGACGAGCTGCGGGCCGCAGTGGACCGTTTCTGGGCCGCACAGGTGGCGCCCCGGCTGGCCGCGTTGAGCTGAGCCGGCTCGGCCGAGAGAGTGCAGCTCGGGCAGCCGCCCGTGGGTCCTCGACCCATCGACCGGCCCCGACGGTGGCGGCGGCCACGTCCGGCACCCGGCGAGGCTGCGCGGACGTGCTCGCTGTCGGTCCGAAACGCGCTCGCGAGGTGCCGAGAGTGGGGGACACGCTGGCGCACCCGAGCCAGCGAGAGCAGATCGGGCAGGCATCGACGCCCCGGCGTTCCTTGCGTGGCGGTGTGGGACGATCTGCACCGGCTGTGCCCGGGTGGACGGCGTGTCGGGATTGGCTCCCATGGAGCGAGCGCGCCGCGGTCCGCCGGGTCTTGGCAGGGTGATCACCCGCCATCGTCCTGAGGGCGGAACTGTCGGAGCCGCGTCCTATGCTCGACGCGTGCGACCAGTGACAGATGTGAAGCGGCGGGTGGCCCCGTTCCGAGTGGAGTCGGACTTCGATCCGGCCGGTGACCAGCCGGCCGCGATCGACGACCTCGAACGCCGAATCAAGGCCGGCGAGCAGAATGTCGTCCTGCTGGGCGCCACCGGCACCGGCAAGACCGCCACCGTCGCCTGGCTGGCCGAGCGGCTGCAGCGTCCGATGCTGGTGATGCAGCCGAACAAGACCCTGGCCGCGCAGTTCGCCAACGAGCTGCGCCAGTTCTTCCCACAGAACGCGGTGGAGTACTTCGTCTCGTACTACGACTACTACCAGCCCGAGGCCTACGTTCCGCAGACGGACACCTACATCGAGAAGGACTCCTCGCTGAACGAGGAGGTCGAGCGGCTCCGGCACTCGGCCACCAGTTCGCTGCTGACCCGGCGTGATGTGATCGTGGTCGCCACCGTGTCGGCGATCTATGGCCTGGGCACGCCGCAGGAGTACGTCGACCGGATGATTCAGCTGCGGGTGGGGGAGGAGGTCGGCCGGGACGCGCTGCTGCGCCGGTTGGTCGACATCCAGTACGCCCGCAACGATCTGGCCGGCACCCGCGGCACCTTCCGGGTGCGTGGCGACACCGTTGAGGTGTTCCCGATGTATGAGGAGCACGCGGTGCGGATCGAGTTCTTCGGTGACGAGATCGAGGCCCTGTCGACAATGCACCCACTCACCGGTGAGGTGCTCAGCAACGACCAGGAGATCTACATCTTCCCGGCCTCGCACTACGTGGCCGGTCCGGAGCGGATGGAGCGCGCGATCGGGGCGATCGAGGTGGAGCTGGCCGACCGGCTCACCGAACTGGAGGCCAACGGCCAGCTACTCGAGGCGCAGCGGCTGCGGATGCGAACCAGCTACGACATCGAGATGATGCGCCAGATCGGCACCTGCTCGGGCATCGAGAACTACTCCCGGCACATCGACGGACGTGAGGCCGGGAGCGCGCCGAACTGTCTGCTCGACTACTTCGGCGAGGACTTCGTCCTGGTCATTGATGAGTCGCACGTGACCGTCCCGCAGATCGGCGGTATGTACGAAGGCGACATGTCCCGCAAGCGCACCCTGGTTGAGCACGGCTTCCGGTTGCCGTCGGCGATGGACAACCGTCCGCTGCGCTGGGAGGAGTTCGTCGAGCGGATCGGCCAGACCGTCTACCTCTCGGCGACGCCGGGTCCGTACGAGATGGCCAAGGCCGACGGGATCGTCGAGCAGCTGATCCGTCCGACCGGCCTGGTCGACCCCGAGATCATCATCAAGCCGACCAAGGGCCAGATTGACGATCTGATGGGCGAGATCCGGTTGCGCACCGAACGCAATGAGCGGGTCCTGGTCACGACGCTGACCAAGAAGATGGCCGAGGATCTCACCGACTATCTGATGGAGAACGGGGTGCGCACCCAGTACTTGCACTCCGAGGTGGACACGCTGCGCCGGATCGAGCTGCTGCGCGAGCTACGCCTGGGTGTCTTCGACGTGCTGGTCGGCATCAACCTGCTCCGTGAGGGGCTGGACCTGCCCGAGGTGAGCCTGGTTGCGATTCTGGACGCCGACAAGGAGGGCTTCCTGCGCTCGGAGCGCTCGCTGATTCAGACCATCGGTCGCGCGGCGCGGAACGTGGCCGGCCAGGTGCATATGTACGCCGACAAGATCACTCCGTCGATGGCCGCGGCGATCGACGAGACCAACCGGCGCCGGGCCAAGCAGGTGGCCTACAACACCGAGCGTGGCATCGATCCGCAGCCGCTGCGCAAGAAGATCGCCGATCTCACCGACCTGCTGGCCAGGGAGGACGCCGACACCGACGCACTGGTGGCCAAGGCCGGTGGGCGGCGTGGTGGCGCGCCGGTACCGGCCTCGGCGCAGCGCGAGCGTGACCTGGGGTCGATGCCGTCCAACGAGTTGGCGGGGCTGATCTCCGAGCTCACCGAGCAGATGCACTCGGCGGCCGCGGAGCTCCAGTTCGAGGTGGCCGCCCGACTGCGCGATGAGATCGCCGACTTGAAGAAGGGCCTGCGGCAGATGCTCGAGGCGACTCGCTGAGTTTTGCTCGGTGCTGTCACGACAGGGAATAGTTGGACGCAGTGCTGGCCGCCCGGCTCGCGCTAATTGGGAGACGCCGGAATGCATGTGAGCCCCGAAACGTGGCTGATCACGATTGTGGTGATGGCCGCGGTGCTGCTGGCCGACGTGGTGGTGATCGGACGCCGTCCGCACGAGCCGTCGATGAAAGAGGCGGGGATCGCCATCGGGGTGTTCTCAGCGCTGGCGGTTGCCTTCGGCTTGGGAGTCTGGTTCTTCAGTGGGCCGCGGTATGCCGGAGAGTTCTTCGCCGGCTGGCTGACCGAGTACAGCCTGAGCGTGGACAACCTGTTCATCTTCGTGCTGATCATGGCGGGCCTGCGGGTCCCCCGGGCTTTGCAGCAGTACGCGCTGATGGTGGGCATCGTGCTGGCATTGGTCTTCCGCGGCATCTTCATCGCCCTCGGTGCGGCCGCGATCGAGCGGTTCAGCTGGGTGTTCTTCGTGTTCGGCGCGTTTCTGATCTACACCGCGGTGAAGCTGTACCTCGACTACCGGCAGCACGACGAGGTCGACGAGGTCACCGAGAACGCGATGATGCGCTGGGTGCGCAAGGCATTTCCGTCGACCGACAGCTTCCGGGGCACCAAGCTGACCGTCCGCGAGGCCGGCAAGCGGCTGATCACGCCGATGCTTTTCGTTGTGGTGGCCTTGGGTAGCACCGACCTGTTGTTCGCCCTGGACTCGATTCCGGCGATCTATGGTCTGACCCAGGAGGCTTATCTGGTCTTCACCGCCAATGTGTTCGCGTTGATGGGTCTGCGGCAGTTGTACTTCCTGATCGGCGGCCTGCTGCAGCGGCTGGTCTACCTGTCGGTGGGCTTGTCGGTGGTGCTGGCGTTCATCGGCGTGAAGCTGGTTCTCCATGCGTTGCATGAGTATCAGCTGGACACTCGCTGGGGCTTCAGTGCGGAGATCCCGATCTGGGCGTCGTTGAGCGTGATCATCCTGACTCTGGTGATCACCACGGTGGCGAGTCTTGCCAAATCTGGCCGCGACGCGCGCAACCGGGCAGAGTAGTTCAGCTGAGCAGGGGGAGCACGAGGTCTTCGGCTCCGTGGGCCTGGGCGGTGTGGCGCCGTCCGGACAGCCACAGCCACAACTCGACGTCGGTGCCACGCACCTCGATCCGGGGCGTGCCGCTGCCGAACTCCAGGTCGATGCTGGTCCCGACCAGTCGCAGGGCGGGCAGCTCATGCCGCTGTCGGCGATCGATCACCCAGCGCAGCAGCCAGCCGGCCTCATCCGGATCCAGAAGGCTCAGATCCCGACCGGGATCCAGGTCGTAGTGATGCATCTCCAGTTCGTTCAGCCGGGCCAATGGCAGCCGGTCCAGGGGGCAACGCTGACCATGAAGGATGACGGTGGCCGCCGTCCCGTCGCCGACGGCATCGATGGCTCGCTGCAATGCTCCGGCGCTGGTGTCCAGATCGATTTGGAGATCCAGCCCAGAACGGTCGGCTCCCTCTTCAAGGGTGCGTCGCTCGTCGGCCGGGCTGGGGCGCTCCGGCTCGGGCTCACCGGCCTGGATCGCAGTGAGGGAGTTGGCCAGGTAGTCGGCATTACGGGCCAAGTGCGTGGCCAGGTGCGCGCGCGTCCAGCCCGGCAGTGCGGTGGGCTGGTGCCATTCGGTCTCACTGATTCCGATGGTGTGTCCGAGCAGCCGCTGAGTGGCGTCGGCGAGCCAGCGATGGACTTCCGCGGGCGGTTGATCGGTACAGCTGCTCATGGCAGTTCACCCTATGGCCGATGGGGGCTGGCGGCCACTCTGCCCATCCGAGGTGGTAACTGTCACAGGGGCGGCTTAACATGCTCGGCGTGAATGATCGGCTGATCGTGCGTGGGGCGCGCGAGCACAATCTGCGCAATATCAACCTCGACCTCCCCCGGGACTCCCTGATCGTGTTCACCGGGTTGTCCGGCTCGGGGAAGTCCAGCTTGGCCTTCGACACGATCTTCGCTGAAGGTCAGCGCCGCTATGTCGAGAGCTTGTCCGCCTACGCGCGGCAGTTCCTGGGCCAGATGGACAAGCCGGACGTGGACTTCATCGAGGGCCTGTCGCCGGCGGTGTCGATCGACCAGAAGTCGACCAGCCGCAACCCGCGCTCGACGGTGGGCACCATCACCGAGATTCACGACTATCTGCGGCTGCTGTTCGCCAGGGCCGGACGGGCGCACTGTCCCGAGTGCGGTGAGCCGATCTCCAAGCAGTCGCCGCAGCAGATCGTCGACCGCTTGATGACGCTTCCCGAGGGCACCCGGTTCCAGGTGATGGCCCCGGTCGTCCGCGGTCGCAAGGGGGAATACGTCGATCTGTTCCGGCAGTTGGCCGGTCAAGGCCTGGCCCGAGTCCGGGTGGACGGCGAGTTGCATCAGCTGGTGTCGCCGCCGACTCTGGACAAGCAGAAGAAGCACAGCATCGACGTGATCGTCGACCGGCTGGCCGCCAAGCCCGGGATCAAGCAGCGGCTGACCGACTCGGTCGAGACCGCACTCGGTCTGGCCGGCGGTGTGGTCACCGTCGACTTCGTCGATCGCCCCGAGGACGACCCGCAGCGGGAACGTCGCTACTCCGAGCATCTGGCCTGTCCGAACGAGCACGACATCTCGATCGAAGAGCTCGAGCCGCGCCAGTTCTCGTTCAACGGCCCGTGGGGAGCCTGCCCGGAGTGCTCGGGCATCGGCACCCGGATGGAGGTCGATCCCGAGCTCGTCGTGCCCGATCCCACCAAGAGCCTGGGGGAGAACGCGATCGCGGTCTGGAGCACGCCCTATGTGGCCGGCTTCTTTCAGAACATCTTCGCCGCGCTGGCCGAACAGGAGGGGTTCAGCCTGGACACCCCGTGGGAGGAGTTGCCGGCTCGGATCCAGCAGCTGATGCTGTTCGGCGTCACCGGCCATGTGACGGTGCACAGCCGGACTCGGCACGGCCGTGATCACAGCTACCGCGCCAAGTTCGAAGGGGCGCTGCCCTACATTCGGCGCCGGCACGCCGAGGCCGAGTCCGACAACGCGCGGGAGCGATTCGCCGGCTACATGCGCGAGGTGCCCTGCCAGTCCTGCAATGGGGCCCGGCTGAAGCCGTCCTCGCTGGCGGTGACCGTCGGCGGACGCAACATCGCTGAGATCTCCAACCTGAGCATCGCAGAGGTGGCGACCTTCATGCGCAGCCTTGAGCTGACCGAGCGGGAGGCGAGGATCGCCGAGCGAGTGGTCAAGGAGATCAACGAGCGGCTGCGCTTCCTGCTGGATGTGGGCCTGGACTACCTCAGCCTGGCCCGGCCGGCCGGCAGCCTGTCCGGTGGTGAGGCCCAGCGCATCCGGCTGGCCACTCAGATCGGATCTGGGTTGGTCGGGGTGCTGTACGTCCTGGACGAGCCGTCGATCGGCCTTCATCAACGCGACAACCATCGGCTGATCGAGACGCTGCTGCGGCTGAAGTCGCTGGGCAACACGCTGATCGTCGTCGAGCATGACGAGGACACCATCAAGGCCGCCGACTGGGTGGTCGACGTCGGCCCCGGAGCCGGCGAGCACGGCGGCGAAGTTGTCGTGTCCGGCTCGGTGGAGGAGTTGCTGGCACACCCGACGTCGCTGACCGGGGCCTATCTGGCCGGACGCCGCTGGATCCCGATGCCGAAGACCCGGCGGCCGGGGAACGGCAATGCCATCACCGTTCACGGCGCCACGGAGCACAACCTGCGCAACGTCACCGTCGCCTTCCCGCTGGGCAAGCTGGTTGCGGTCACTGGAGTGTCCGGTTCCGGCAAGTCATCGCTGGTGAACAACATCTTGTACACCGCGCTGGCCAAGAAGCTGTACAACGCCCGCGCCGTCCCCGGACGACACCGGACGATCACCGGCGTCGAGCACATCGACAAGAGCATTCACGTCGATCAGTCGCCGATCGGACGAACGCCGCGGTCCAACCCGGCGACCTATACCGGAGTCTTCGACAACATCCGCAAGCTGTTCGCCGAAACCCCCGAGGCCAAGGTGCGCGGCTACCAGCCTGGTCGATTCTCATTCAACGTCAAGGGCGGACGTTGTGAGAACTGCTCGGGTGACGGCACCATCAAGATCGAGATGAACTTCCTGCCCGACGTCTATGTGCCCTGCGAGGTCTGCCATGGCGCCCGCTACAACCGGGAGACCCTCGAGGTCCACTACAAGGGCAAGACGATCGCCGAGGTGCTGCACATGCCGATTGAGGAGGCGGTGGAGTTCTTCGCCCCGATTCAGTCGATCGCCCGTCATCTGCGCACTCTGGTCGATGTAGGGCTGGGTTACGTCCGGCTTGGTCAGCCGGCCACCACCCTGTCCGGCGGCGAGGCGCAGCGGGTGAAGCTGGCGGCCGAACTGCAACGCCGCTCGACTGGACGCACCTTCTATGTGCTGGACGAGCCGACCACCGGTCTGCACTTCGAGGACATCCGCAAGCTGCTTGAGGTGCTCCAGTCGCTGGTGGACAAGGGCAACACCGTCGTGGTGATCGAGCACAATCTGGACGTCATCAAGGCGGCTGACTGGATCATCGACCTGGGTCCCGAGGGTGGGAGCAGAGGAGGTCTTGTCCTCGGCGAAGGGACGCCCGAACAGATCGCCGACAACCCCGAGTCCTTCACAGGGGAGTATCTGCGGCCGCTTCTGGCCGGGCATCGCGAACGGGAGCCGGCGCAGGACTCCTTGGTCAGCTGATCGTCAAAGCGTTGCCGTTGGTGCCGGTGTTGACTCGGCACCCGGCCAGGAGGATGGCGATCGTGGCACTGCCGATGCTGGAGTGCCGCACGGCGCGAGCTTGCGTTGTCTGTCATCGGCGGCTTCCGCGATGGGAGAGCACTTCATGGGCTCGACGCCTGCGTTGACGCTGTGCGTGTGCGTGTGCGTGTGCGTGTGCGTGTGCGTGTGCGCGCGATCGCGGCGTTGGTGCGGTCGCCTTGGGGGTGTTCACGATGAGTGACACCTGCCTATGGTCACAGTCCAGTAACGTCACGAGGACCTCTTGCCAGATAGTTCTTTTGCCTCCTAAAATAAGACTCGAAGTTAGGAGCAATGGTGCCCAGCAAGATCTCCACTCAGGATGTCAGACGAGCCAATCGGGCCCTCATCTTGCGCCATCTTCGGCTGAACCACCCAACGTCGCGCATCGATCTCGGTGCGATGACCGGGCTGTCGCCGGCCACGGTGACCAGCGTGGTGGGGGAGTTGCTCGCCGAAGGAACCATCGCCGAGACGGGCTTCCGGAGTTCGGCTGGTGGACGTCCACGCACCCTGCTTGAGCCACGCCCGGAGTCGGCCTATGTGCTCGGCTGCGACATCTCCGAGCACGAGCTGACCACCGCCTTGTTCGACTTCTCACTACAGCAGCTCGACACCCGCTCCTACACCTTCCCGGAGCGCCAGCTCGATCTGGCGACCGCGAGCGAGGTGATCGCAAACCACGTACGTGAGCTGATCGCAACGCTTTCCAGCTCCGGGAATCGCGTCCTGGGGCTGGGCATCGGGGTACCCGGCATGGTCGAGGAGCCGGCCGTCCCCGAGGGAGACTCGCTGATCCATGCCGAGTTGATCGGCTGGCGGGATGTGTCCCTGGCCGGGTTGTCGGCCGAACTCGGGCTGCCGGTCTTCGTCGACAACGGAGCCAAGACCACCACCTTGGCTGAGGCGTGGTGTGGCGAGGCCCGCGGAGTCGAGCACGCCATTCTGGTACTGATCGGCGACGGCGTCGGCGCCGGCGTGATCACCAACGGACGGCTCTACCGCGGTGCGACCTCCTCGGCCGGCGAATGGGGCCACACCAAGATCGATCTTTCCGGGCGGCCGTGCCGCTGCGGATCCCGGGGTTGCGTCGAGACAGTGCTCGGCGCGTCCGGGGTGCTCCACGCCTGGCCAGGTCAGGCGGAGGTATGGAAGGGCCGGGAGCCGGAGGGTGTCGCCTCCCTGCTGGCCGCTTTCGATGCCGGTGATGAGGCCGCCGTCACCGTTGTCACAGAACTGATTGATCACCTCGGTCTGGCGCTGTCCGGCCTGGTGAACCTCTATAACCCGCAGAAGATCATTCTGGGCGGATGGCTCGGCCAGATGATCGCCCTGCGGTTCCTTGAGGAAGTGCGGGAAGCGACGCTCCGGCACTCCCTCCCTCAGCCCGGGCGTCAGGCCGTGGTGGAGCGATCGCTTCTGGGAAGTCGGGGTCCCGCGCTCGGCGCAGCGATCCTGCCGATCGAGCGCTACATCGAGTTCGGGTTGTCACATCCGCTCACCTCTAGCTAGCTCCGAAAGAAGGAAACGTAATGAAGCGTCTCATTCCTCTCGTGGCGGGTATGGCCTTGGCTGCCTTGTCGTTGTCGGCCTGTTCCGCACCGTCCACTCCGGCTTCGTCCGGCTCAGCACCCGCCAGTTCGAGCTCGGCTCCAGCGCAGGCGATCAAGATCGCCTTCCTGATGCCGTGCTCCACCTGCGCCGATCGGTTCGAGTCCAAGGACAAGCCGTACTTCATCGACGCAGTGAAGGCCCTTGACCCGTCCATCGAGGTCATCGCCAACAATGCGCAAGGCGACGCAGCGGTTCAGCTGCAGCAAGCCGAGGCTGCTCTCACCAATGGAGCGAAGGTCCTGGTGACCAGCCCGTTCACTGCTGAGTCCGGAGCCGCCATGGTGGCCAAGGCCAAGGCTGCCGGCGCCACGGTGGTCGCCTACGACGGCCAGATCGAGGGTGCCGTCCCGGACGCCTACATCTCGTTCCAGAACGAGAAGGTCGGCGAACTGCAAGGTCAGTACCTGCTGGACAACCTGCCCAAGGGTTCCAAGGTGGCCATGATCAACGGCGACATCACCTCTGCTCCGGGGCTGGCCTTCAAGAAGGGCGCACACAAGGTGCTGGATCCCGCCTTCGCCTCCGGCGACCTGAAGCTTGCCTATGAGTCCGACACCCCTGGCTTCGACCCGGCGACCGGGCAGCGGTCGGTGGAGCAGGCGCTCACCAAGCTGAAGGATGATGTTCAGGCAGTGCTGACCCCCAACGATGGACTGGGGAATGCGGCAATCGTGGCGCTGACGGCTCGTGGTCTCAACGGCAAGGTTCTGGTGACCGGCCAGGACGCCACCGATGCCGGATTGACCAGCATCGTCGCCGGCGATCAGGCGATGACGGTGTACAAGCCGATCAAGGCCGAGGCAGAGGCGGCTGCGAAGATCGCGGTGGCCTTGGCCAAGGGAGACCAGGCGACTGTGGCGTCTCTCGCAACCCAGAAGGTCAACAACGGGACGGGCGACATCCCGTCGATGCTGCTGGACCCGGTGGTGGTGACCGCGAAGAACATCGCTGACACGGTGATCGCTGATGGCTTCACCACCTGGAAGACGATCTGCGTCGGCGCTGCGGCTGAGAAGTGTCCGAAGCAGTGAGCGCACACGCAATCGAGTCGGGGCCGTCCATCGTGACGGCCCCGGCCCCGGCCCTCGAGCTCCGTGGAGTCGAGAAGCGCTATGGGCAGGTGAGCGCACTGTCCGGGGTGAACTTCACGGCGCGAGCCGGCGAAGTCACCGCCCTGGTTGGCGATAACGGTGCCGGCAAGTCCACCTTGATCAAGGCGATCGCCGGGGTCCATCGCATCGATGCCGGTGAGATTCTGCTCGATGGGGTTGCGGTCCAGCTGAGTGCGCCGCGAGATGCGTCGGCGGTCGGGATCGAGACCGTCTATCAAGATCTCGCGCTGTGCGACAACCTGGACGTCGCGGCCAATCTCTACCTGGGACGCGAGTTGCACCGCCGTCGCTCGATGTTCCTCGACGGGGAAGCGATGGAAGCCCGCTCTGCTGAAGTGATCAGCGAGCTGGGGGCTCGGCTGCCGGGCTTCGATGTGCTCGTCTCGGCCCTGTCGGGTGGCCAGCGGCAGGCAGTGGCGGTCAGCCGTGCCGCCTTGTGGGGAAGTCGGGTCGTGCTGTTGGACGAGCCGACGGCCGCCCTCGGCGTCACTCAGACCGCGATGGTCTACGACCTGATCCGTTCGTTGCGTGACAAGGGGCTGGCCATCGTCGTGGTGTCCCACAACCTGGCCGATGTCTTCGCCGTGGCGGACCGGATCGTGGTGCTGCGGCTCGGGCGCAACGCCGGAGAGTTCATTCCACGCGAGTCGAGCCCGGAGGCCGTGGTTGCGGCCATCACTGGTGCCGACACCCTCGGGGAGGGCCGATGACCAAGTCCTTGCTGCTCGGAAAGAGCGCCGGAACACGGCTGGTCCTGGTGGGGCTGGCTCTGGTCTGGGTCCTGTTTCAACTGCTGAACCCGAACTTCCTGTCTCCGCGCAACCTCTCCAATCTGCTGCTGCAGATCGCCGTGCTGGGAACCTTGGCGATCGGCATGGTGATTGTGCTCGTCCTCGGGGAGATCGACCTGTCGGTGGGAGCCATCGCCGGCGTCAGTGCAGGGTTGCTGGCCCTGCTCATCACCCATGGATTGCCATGGTGGCTGGCGATTCTGGCTGCTCTGGTGGCCGGAGGGCTGATCGGCCTGGTGCACGGATCGATCATCACCGCGTTCGGAATCCCGTCCTTCATCGTCACTCTTGCCGGGCTGCTGGTCTGGCAGGGCGTCCAGCTGCAACTGGTGGGCGACCAGGGGCAGATACCGATTCGCGATGACGTGATCCGAGGCATCGCGTCCACCTATGTCCCGACCGCCCTGGGCTGGGTCATCGCTGTGGTCGCCGTTGCTGCGATCTTCGCAGTCCGGATGCTGCGTCGCGGACGCAGGGAGAGGTCCGGGCTGGCAGTGCCGCCTGCCTCGGCTGAGCTGCTCAGCGCAGGCTTTGCCGGGCTGGTCGTGCTGGCCGTCTGCTGGGTGCTCAACTCCTACTTCGGGATTCCGTGGGTCTTCGTCCTGGTATTGACCTTGCTGCTCGTCTGCAGCGTGGCGATGGAGGCGACCTCCTTCGGCCGACACATCTACGCGATCGGCGGCAGCCGGGAGGCGGCACGCCGGGCGGGAATTGCGGTGCGCACGCGGACGATCACCGTCTTCGTCGTGATCTCCGTGATTGCGGCCCTGGCCGGCATCATCGAGGCCTCACGGCAGTTCTCCGCTTCGAACTCACTGGGCGGCGGAACCCTGCAGCTCAATGCCATCGCGGCAGCCGTGATCGGTGGGACCAGCATGTTCGGCGGCCGTGGACGGATCTATCAAGCGCTCTTGGGCGCACTCGTCGTCGGCAGCGTCCAGAACGGGCTCGATCTTCTCGGTCAACCCGCTGCCATCAAGAACATCGCCACTGGCGTGATTCTCGTGACGGCTGTGGCCGTGGACGCCGTCGGGCGTCGGCGTCGGCTGGCCCGCGGGGCTGCAGAGTAGTCAGGAGACAGACCAATGACATCCATTCGTTTCCCCCAGGGCTTCGTCTGGGGAGCAGCCACCGCCGCCTATCAGATCGAGGGCGCGGTAGCAGAGGACGGGCGCGGGCCGAGCATCTGGGACGAGTTCTGCCGTCGCCCGGGTGCGGTGGAACGTGGCGACAATGGCGATATCGCCTGTGATCACTACCACCGCTGGTCCAGCGATCTCGACCTGCTGGAAGAGCTCGGCGTCGGTGCCTACCGGTTCTCGGTGGCCTGGTCGCGGGTGTTCCCCGAGGGCGCCGGACGGGTGAACCCGGCCGGGCTGGACTTCTACGAGCGTCTGGTGGACAGCCTGCTCGAACGTGGCATCACGCCGATGGTGACCCTCTACCACTGGGACCTTCCGCAAGCCCTGCAGGGCACGGGCGGCTGGGTCGATCGGGCCACTGCAGGCAGATTCGCCGACTATGCCTCGACGGTCGCCACTCGACTCGGCGACCGGGTGGAGTCGTGGATCACCCTCAACGAGCCCTACTGCAGCGCGTTCGTCGGCTATGTCGAGGGACGTCACGCGCCGGGCGTCGTCGATGAGGCGGCCGCCGTCCAGGTGCTGCATCACCTGCTGCTCGGCCATGGGCTGGCGGCGAGGGCCATCCGGGAGACCGGAGTGTCCGGGAAAGTGGGCTTGACCCTGAATCTCACCTCGCCGCACCCGGCCTCGTCGTCACCTGAGGACATGGCCGCCCACCAGCGACTGGACCTCTACGAGAACCGGATGTTCCTCGATCCGGTTCTCGGCAGGGGATACCCGGCCGATGCCGAGGAGTTCTACCGCGGCATCACCGACTTCGGGTTCGTCCACCCCGGTGACCTGGACGTGATCGCGACGCCGATGGACTTCCTGGGGGTCAACTACTACGAGCGGCACCTGGTCCAGGCCGACCGGGCCAATCCGCGCGGCTGGCGGCGGTTGCCCGATCCGAATCCGACGATCAGCGGAATCGGGGTCCACCCGGAGGGTCTGGGCGAGGTTCTCGATCGGGTCAGCGAGTACACCGACCTTCCGCTGATGATCACCGAGACCGGGATCGCGCTGCACGACTACGTCGATCCGGAGCGCCGGATCCATGACCAGGAGCGGATCGACTTCTACGACGGTCACGTCCGAGCCGCAGCGGAGGCGATCGCCAGGGGAGTGAACCTGGTGGGGTTCTTCCCGTGGTCGTTCATGGACAACTTCGAATGGGCATGGGGATATGGCCATCGCTTCGGCCTCTACTACGTCGACTATGCGACCCAGGAGCGGATCCCGAAGGACTCCGCATTCTGGTATGCGCGGCTGACTCGCGCCAACGGGCTCGACTAGGCCCACCCTGAGCGGTGGGGACGTGGCCAACGGCCTGGACACGTCCCCACCTCGGAGTCGGCCGACTGTCGCAGCCATGGCCTACCCTTTTCGTGATGACCTATGGCTGATCCTGCGAGCTACCGCCCCAAGCCGGGCACCATCCCGACCGACCCTGGGGTCTACCGCTTCAGTGATGCCGATGGGGTGGTGATCTACGTTGGTAAGGCGATCAACCTGCGCCAGCGACTGAACTCCTACTTCGCCGACCCATCGTCACTGCATTTCCGCACCCAGACGATGGTGCGCACTGCAGCCAAGGTGGAGTGGACCCTGGTCCGTAACGAGTTGGAGGCGCTCCAGCTCGAGTACACCTGGATCAAGCAGTACGACCCCCGGTTCAACATCAAGTACCGCGACGACAAGTCCTACCCGTGGGTGGCGATCACCTGGTCGGAGCAGTTTCCGCGGGTCTTCGTCGGCCGCGGGGCCAAGCGCAAGGGCAATCGTTACTTCGGCCCGTACGCCCAGGCGTGGGCGATCCGAGACACCATCGACTCGCTGCTGCGGGCCTTCCCGATGCGTTCGTGCACCAATGGTGTGTTCAACAGCGCCCGTGCGTCGGGCCGACCCTGCCTCATGGGCTACATCGGCAAGTGCGCGGCACCCTGCGTCGACCGGATCTCCGAGAGTGCGCACCGCGAGCTGGTCGAGGGGGTCTGCGACTTCCTCGCCGGACGAACCAATGCCCTCTTCCGCCGTCTAGAGGCCGAGATGCGGATGGCGGCGACCAACCAGGAGTACGAGCGGGCAGCGGTGTTGCGCGATCAGCTCGCCGCATTGCGCCAGGCCACCGATCGCAACGCGGTCGTGCTCGGCGACGGCACCGATGCCGATCTCGTGGCCCTGGTCGAGGATCCGCTCGAGGTGGCCGTCCAGGTCTTCCGGGTGCGAGACGGACGGATCCGCAGCGAACGCGGCTGGGTGGCCGAACGCAGCGATGACGCCGGCACTGGTGAGTTGCTTGAGCAGTTCCTGCTGCAGCTGTACGCCGATGGTGACGAGCCGCCGCCCGAGGTGTTGCTGCCGGCGCTGCCGGAGACGGCGGACACACTGCAGGAGTTACTGGCAGAGCAGCGCGGCGGTCGCGTCCGGTTGCATGTGCCGCAGCGCGGGGACAAGGCGGCCCTCCTGGATACGGCGACCCGCAACGCCGCCGATGCGCTGGCGTTGCACAAGCTGCGCCGGGCCGGCGACCTGTCCACCAGGAGCCGGGCGCTGGAGGAGCTCCAGGAGGCATTGCAGCTGCCCGCGGCGCCGCTGCGGATCGAGTGCTATGACATCTCACACATCCAGGG
>Ga0268263_1000623_pt1 | contig 47459 bp, 39 predicted proteins | sample Biomet5_FD_190358 | JGI IMG/M metagenome (GOLD analysis project Ga0268263, IMG submission 190358) | Microbial communities from bioreactor (seeded with sewage sludge) at LBNL, California, USA - Biofuel metagenome 5 (SPAdes) (version 4) | ecosystem: Engineered > Bioreactor > Anaerobic >... | reverse complement strand
CACGGGGTCGATCATCTCCACCATCTCGGTCGTGTCAGTCACGGCCGTCTCCTTTCGGATCAGGCCGGACCCCTACACACCGTTATTCAGACAGTCCCCTATCGCGACATGTAGGTGTTCAGCAGACTTGGCGTGGGGCTCGACGTCTCCACACTGGCCGAGGCCGGCTGGACCTCGGGGACCTCGTTCTGCGAAGGGCCGGAGCGGATCGTCGCTCGGTGTAGAGAACACGGCGACCAGCTGCGAGGCTGAGAGTCGAGGCGTTGGCCTCGTCGACGAAGGAGACTCATGGAACCGACTGTTCTGTTCATTGGTGGCACGGGGATCATCAGTGCGGCGTGTGTCCGGGAGGCGGTCGGGCTCGGGTATCGGGTCACGGTGCTGAACCGGGGGCGGGGCTCATTGCGTCCGGTGCCGGCGGGAGTGGAGGTCGTCCACGCTGATCTGGACGATACGTCCGGCCTTGCCCGCGCGCTTTCGGGGCGAGGCTTCGATGTGGTGGCCGATTTCATGAGCTTCACTCTCGATCGGCTGCAGCGCAATGTGGAGCTGTTCGCCGGGCGGGTGGGGCAGTACGTGTTCATCTCGTCCGCGTCGGCCTACGCCAAGCCGGTGGCGAGCCTGCCGATCCGGGAGTCGACGCCGCTGCGCAACCCGTTCTGGCAGTACTCCCGCGACAAGATCGCGTGCGAGGACTATCTGGTGCAGCGCTACCGTAACGACGGTTTCCCGGCCACGATCGTGCGGCCCTCGCACACCTACGACCAGTTCGCGTTGCCGATCCATGGTGGTTGGACGCAGATCGCGCGGCTGCGGGCCGGAAAGCCGGCCGTCGTCCATGGGGACGGCACCAGCTTGTGGACGCTCACCCACGCCTCCGATTTCGGCTACATGTTTGCCGGTTTGCTGGCCCGTCCGGAGGCGATCGGGGAGGCCTACACGATCACCGGGGACGAGGTGCTCACCTGGGATGCGATCTTCACCGCGCTCGCTCGGGCGGCCGGGGTGGATTCTCCGCAGCTGGTCTACATCGCCAGCCAGACGCTGGCCCGGGAGCTCCCCGACTGGGGGCCGGGGTTGCTGGGTGACAAGGCGCATTCGGTGGTGTTCGACTGCTCCAAGGTGCGGGCGTTGCGTCCGGGGTTTGCGCAGCGGGTGCCGTTCATCCGCGGTGCTGAGCAGATCGTGGCGGCCTTCGACGCCCACCCCGAGCTGCAGGATTACGACCCGGAGCTCGACGCCCGACTGGACGAACTGGTCGCCCGGTACGGCGGCTGAGCGGGGTCCGGCAGGCCTACGAGCGCTCCTTGAGGGCCTCCACGAAGCTGCGAGTGATGCTCGTGGGATGGGTGATGGCCGTCCCCACAACCACAGCGTGCGCGCCGAGCTCGAGGCAGTGCAGGGCGTCCTTCGGCGTCCGCACCCGGCCCTCGGCAAGGACCGGACGGTTACTGACCGAGACGATCTGGGCGAGCAGGTCGAAGTCCGGACCCGCTGTCCGTGCGCGGCTGCCGGTGTAGCCGCCGAGGGTGGTGCCAAGAAGATCGGCCCCTGCCTCCAGGCTGGCGATTGCATCCTCCAGTGAGCCGCAGTCCGCCATCGCCAATGCCCCGGCGGCATGGACGGCGTCAATGCACTCCTTCACGCTGCTGCCGTCCGGACGGCGACGGGTCGTGCCGTCCATGGCGACGATCTCGCAGCCCGTCCGTGCCACTGCTTGGCAGTCGCCGACCGTGGGTGTGATCACCACTTCGTCGGCGCCGACCTTGATGAGACCGATCAGAGGCACCTCGAGTCGCGGGCGCATCGCGGTGAGGTCGGCCAGGCCCTGCGCACGGATGGCAACTGCTCCACCGGCGACAGCAGCCATGGCGACCGCCGCCATCACCTGAGGATCTCGCATGGGCTCGCCCGGATAGGCCTGACATGAGACCACCAGCCCTCCGTGCAGGGCCTCAATCGTCTTCACGCTTGTCACACATCTTCCTGTTCGTTGTCGTGCATATCGAGTTCGGCTCGTCGGCAGCGGGTGCCGATCGCCGTGATCGTGGGCCGAGGACCCGCCCCCAGGCCGCTCCGAGTGCGGGCCGGGCGGCACCCGGACGGCGGGCCCTCGGCTGTCGGCCGCATCAGTGCGGGCCGAGGAGTTGCGGCGTTCATTGCACTCCTTTGCTCGCAGGCGGGGTCGGACGCGGCCAGTCCCGGGCGTGGGTTACTTGACCCCACCGAAGGAGAGCCCCCGCGCCATGTGGTCCCGGACGAGAATCGCGAAGACGACGATCGGCAGGACCCCGATGACTCCCGCAGCCGTCAGCCGGGCCCAGTTGGTGCCGAAGAAGCTCAGGAACCCGGAGATCGTCACCGGTACCGTCGAGCTGTCGCCGTTGGTCAGGATCAGCGCGTACAGGAACTCGTTCCACGACTGGATCAGCGCCAGCACGAAGGTGGCGAACATCGCTCCCCACACATTCGGCAGGACCGTCATGGTGAGCGTCCGCCACTCCCCCAGGCCGTCGATCATGGCCGCCTCCCGGATCTCCCTGGGGAAACTGACCAGGAATGAGCGGAAGATCAACACTGCCAAGAGGGTGGCGTAGAAGGTGTGGACGATCGTGAGTCCGACGGGTGTGCCGGTCAGCCCGATGGTGAAGAAGGTCCGGTAGAACGGCGTGAGGCTCAACACGGGCGGGGTGATGGTGAGGAGCAGGATCCCCAGGGTGAGCCGGCCGGATGCGCGGCTCTCGGTGGGCCACACCTGCGTCGTCAGGTAGGCGAGCGGGAACCCGGCGACGATGCCCAGGACCGAAGAGATGGTGCCGACCGCCGCGCTGATCAGCATGGCTCGTCCCATGCCTCCGTCGACCCATGCACTCACGTAGTTCTCGAAGTGAGGGACGAAGATCCACACCGGGGTGGCGCTGAACGCGTCCACATCGCTCTTCAGTGACGTGCTCACCAGCCAGACCAGGGGAGCGATGCACCAGACGACGAAGAGGTAGACGATCCCGGCGCTGACGACCGAGCGAAGCTTGGACTGTCTCATGACGCTGCCTTCCTACCGCCGAGCCCCATCAGCCGGCCGGCGGTGGGGAACAGGAGGATGACCATGGCGACCGACACGATCAGGCCGAGCGTCGTGGAGTATCCGATATCGAAGGTCTGGAAACCGGTGCGGTAGACGTAGCTGCTGATCGCCAGGGTCGAGGTGCCCGGCCCACCCTGGGTCATGGTGTTGATCAGGGCGAAGGTCTTGACCGCGTCGATGATGCGAAGCAGGAGTACGACCGTAATGACCGGCGAGAGCATCGGCAGTGTCACGTGGCGCAGGGTCTGCCAGCGGCTGGCCCCGTCGATCTGTGCGGCTTCGAGCGGCGACTGATCGAGTGACTCCAGACCGGCGAGAACGATGATGATGACGAAGGGAGTGTTCTGCCAGATCTCGACCATGATCACCGTCGGAAGGGCCGTCATCGTCGACGACAGGAAGGCGTGCTCGTTGCCGAGCCCGAGGACTCCGAGAAGATAGTTGATGAAGCCGGACGTCGGGTCGAGCAGGAGCCGCCACATCAGGCCGGCCACAACCGGTGTCAGCACCATCGGAATCAAGACGAGCGCTCGAATCACACCCTTGCCAGGAACTCTGCCATTCAGAAGCAGAGCGATCCCCACGCCGATGAGCATCTCGATGCCGACGCCGACGATGACATAGATGACGGTCACTCTGATCGAGCCGAGCAGGGTCGGATCGGCGAAGGCCCGCACGAAGTTGCCCCACCCGAGGAAGCGTTTCTCTGATCCGGGGCGGGAGAGGTTCTCCCCGTGGGTGACGAGGATGGCTCCCTGGACGACGATGATCGCGAGGAGTGGAACCAGTACGGCGGCTGCCGGCAAGAGCAGCGTCGCGCGGGCGATCCGGTCGCGGACTCCTCGCCGCTTCCAGCGCGGAATTGCTGGCGCAGAGGCGCGAGGTGCGGCGGCTCGTGCCGCCGTGGGTGGACTTGCTAGTTGATCGGGCATCTGGGGATCTTGGCTTTCCGGGCGATGTCGGTGAGAGGGCGGCCCGTGCGGTGCAGCCAACTGTTGGGTCGACTGCACCGCACGAGAGCGGGTGCCAGCGGCTGGTCTAGCCCAGCTGATCGTCCAGCGTCTTCTGCGCCTGGGCGAGTGCCGCCTCCGGCGTGGCCTCTCCGGCGAGAGCCTGGGAGAGCGCCTGGCCGACTGCGGTGATGATGGTGTTGGCATCCTGGCCGGCGGGAAGGTAGTTGACGTTGCCGGTCTTCAGCTGGCTCAGCACCGCCGCCTGGAAGGGCCCGTACTTCTTCGCGTAGTCACTGCCGTTGAGGACGGTCAGGGATGTCGCTCCGACAGCCTCGCTGGTCTTGACCAGGTTCTCCTGGACGGCGTCGCTGGTGGCCCAGGACATGAACTTGTAGGCGGCCGCCTTGTTCTTGGAGAACGAGCTCAGGTAGAGCGCGTGCACGTTCAGAGAGTTGTCGGTGTTTCCCGTGGTCGGAGGGTTGTCGATGGCGTACGGAATGGCGGCATAGCCGACCTTGCCGGCGATGACCGACTGCGAGGCGTCTTCATTGAAGGGGCCGTTCGCGGTGGCGTCGATGGTCATCGCTGCCTTGCCCTGGGTGAATGCGATCCGGTTCTGCTCCCAGTCGAAGTTCGCCGCACCGGCGGGTCCGTAGTTCTTGAGCAGGTTCGCCCAGAAGGTGGTCGCCTTGATCGCCTCAGGTGAGTCGACCTTCACCTTTCCGTCAGCGCCGTAGTAGTCGCCGCCGAATGCACGCAGGAAGCCCGACCAGGGGTAGACGCTCTGGATGCCCGCCGCGCCGCGCAGGGTGATTCCGGCAACCTTCCCACCGGACTTCTCCTTGATCAGCTTGGCGTCTGCCTCGAGCTCAGCCATCGTGCTGGGCGGGTTGGCGATGCCGTACTCCTTGAAGAGATCCTTGCGGTACATCAACCAGGTGCTCTCGCCGTATACCGGCAGGCCGAAGGTGGCGCCGTTGTCGGTCATCGGAGCGACGTAGGGCTGGTAAAGCTTGTCGAACGAGCCGTAGGTCGTGTCGGCCTGTGCGTACTGGTTGAGGTCCTCGATGTACTTCGACTGGTGGTAGCCGACCCCGTAGGTGTTGTCGTTGAAGACGACGTCGTAGTCGGATGACTTCTGGGTGAAGCCGAGCAGGATCTTCGAGGCCATGTCGCTGTAGGGGACCGTGTCGATCTTGACCGTGATCCCGGTCTCTTTCTCGAACTGCGGCAGCATCGACTTCCAGTTGTCGGTGTAGTTGATGTCCTCGGCCAGGACGCGAACCGTGCCGCCGGCGGCGGGGCTCGACGCCGCCCCGCCACTTGGTGCGGATGCTGGTGAGGAACAAGCGGCCAAGGCCAGGCCGACGGCAAAGATGCTCGCTGCGACGGTGACGCGCCGAGCGCGGTCCCGCGTCGCTGTGTGACTACGCATCAGGACTCCTTAACAGGGTATGTGGGCGACTGAGAGGTATTACCCTAGGGTGATTGAATCAACCTAGGGTTGCCGGTAGCGTAACACCGGCCCAGAGGCCCGGCAAGGGTGTTATCAAGCTGTAACGCAGCAGAAGGAGGTGCCCGCATGGACGGGGTGGGCAGGGCATGTGCTGCTGATGAATTGTCGCCGATCGTCGCAGATCGCGGCTCGCCCAGGAGCGTCCCGGATGCCGGGAGCAGCCCCAGCCTGCCGACGCTCTCACCACCGGGGCGAGGGGTGATGCGGTTGCGCTTATCGGTGAACTTGCTGCAGCCTTCTGCCGGATGGAGTGGTCCCGTGCAAGCATGTCTAGAGTCCGCTCGTGGCTCCGGTCGACCAGAGCGCGGAACTCACCGACGAGAATTGATGAAGGGCTGACGTGGCAGCGAAGTACGAGGCAGTTCTCGAGAGTCTTTCGGCGCGCATCGAGAAGATGTCTGCGGGAGAGAGGCTTCCGACCGAGCAGCAGCTCGCCTCCGACTTCGGCGTGTCGAACATGACCGTCCGCCGTGCGATTGAGGTGCTCTCGAATGCCAAGCGGATCGTCGGGGTTCCAGGACGAGGGCTGTTCGTCGCTCGGCCGGCCGTCGTGAAGCAGATGACGGTCGCATCATTCACCGACTCGATGCGGGCCGCCGGCCTCACGGCGCGAGCTGATGTGCTCAGCATGGCGCAGCGCCGCTCCACCAAAGAGGAGGCCGACGGCCTGGAGATCCCTCCAGGGGATCCGGTCTACTTCATCGAACGGGTTCGTTTCGGGGGTGACGTGCCGTTGTGTATCGATCGCTCGCTGCTGCCGGCACACCTGTTCCCCGGCCTGCTGGGGATGGATCTCACCGGCTCCTTGTACGAGGTGCTGAGCCGCAAGTATGACGTCCACCTCTCTCGAGCGGAGTCGCGCGTGTCCGCCGTTCTGCCAGCCGCAGACGATGCCGGCCTACTGGAGATCGACCCGGCGACGCCCTGCATCCGCGTGGTCGCCAGAGGGGTGGCGGCCGACGTGGGCGTGGTCGAGCAGACGGCTTCGCTCTATCGGGGCGATCGGTACGAACTCCTCATCGGCCCTACCTCGGGCTAGTAGAGCTTCTCCAGGACGGACGCCGCCGCCCTCTCGTTGTGGTCGCTCGACTCGTCATAGGTCAGGCGGAAGTAGGCGTGATAGAGGATCTCCAGGAGCAGCAGCTGGGACATCTTGCCCGCCATCGAGCCGCCCTGAAGCGGATCCTCATTGGCGCCGCAGAGAAGGGTGATATGTGACTTGCTCGCCAGTGGCGACTTGGCGAATCGCGAGATGCAGATCACGTTCGCTCCGCGATCGCGAGCCAGCCCCGCGATGTGCACCATGTCCTTGGTGGCGCCGGAGAAGGAGATGATCAGTGCGACGTCGCCAGGGACCAGTGCCGCTGTCGAGATCGCCTGCAGGTGTGCGTCCGAGTGGCAGGCGAACTTGTCGGTGATCCGCAGAAACTTCGCGGCAACATCCAAGGCGGTGATCAGTGACGTGCCGACACCGCAGACGACGACTCGTTTGGCCGCGACGAGCATCGTCGCCGCCTCCTCGAGGCTGGGGTAGTCGATCAGCTCGGCGGTGGCCTGCAGCACTCTGGTCGAGGCGGCAACGGCCTTTCCAGCCACGCTTGACAGGTCGTCCGCAGCGCCGATCTCGATGTCGCCCTCGATCGGTGTCGTATTGGGGTTACGGCCCACCGATTGTGCGAGGTGGAGCTTGAAGTCCTGATAGCCCTTCAGTCGCAAGGTCTTGCAGAAGCGAAAGACGGTGCTGTCCGCCACGCCACATCGCTCGGCCAAGTCGGTGATCGAGGTGTACAGCGTCTCCTGCGGGTGAGCGAGGACGTACTGAGCGACCTTCGCCTCGGCCTTGGTGAAGGTGTTGACGTTGGCGCCGATGAGAGGAAGGAGCCCGAACTCAGTCATTTCGCAACCTCCGAGGGTCGAGGGCGAGAAGGGCTGCCCCATGCAGTGCCGCCCGATTGCCCAGCTCCGCCGGCACAACCGGTACCTGCCGCAAGGGTGGCATGACGAGATCGCGTACGCGAGTCTCAATGGCGGCGAGCCGAGCCGGGTCCTGCATGATACCGCCGCCCACGATGACGCGGCTCGGCTCGAATACCGCGACAAGTGACGCGATGCCCGCCGCCACCTCATCGAGCCAGCTGTCGACGACGCCCGCCGCACCAGGCGAGCCATCGGCGACAGCAGCCATCACCGCGCGCCCCGTGTCCCAGCTCGGATTGAGCTGCACGGCAGCACCCACGAGCGCCGACGTCGAGCCGTACTGCTCCCAGCAGCCCCGTCCCCCGCAGGCGCATGGCCGTCCGCCGACGTGGGTGATGATGTGCCCAAGCTGGCCACCGCGACCATCGGTCCCGGTCAGGAGGCGGTCCTTGCACAGCGCGGCGCCACCGATTCCGGTTCCGATGGTCAGCATGACGAAGTCGCTCAGTCCGCGGGCGGCACCCCGCTGGGCTTCACCGAAGGCTGCGCAGTGCGCGTCATTGCCGATCGACGCCGGCACCCCGAGTGACTGGGACAGGAGGTCTGCCAGACGCGTCCCCGTGTAGCCGGGGATGTTGGCGTTCGCGTAGGTGATCACCCCACGGCTCGAGTCGACCTGACCTGCCGTACTCACCCCGACGGCGGTGTAGCCGTGATACTGCGCGGCGACGGCCAGGACGCGCGCAAGAACCGCCTCACTGCCGTCGCTGCCGCGCGACGGCACCTCGCAGGGGTCGATGAGGACGCCTGCGACGGTGTCGTACAACGCAGCTTTGATCGCTGTACCGCCGATATCGACTGCCAGGATCGTCATGCTCACTCTTCCCGGACGCTGGTGGAGTGTCAGAGGTTGACCTCGACACCGGCGGCCATCGAGCGCTCAATTGCGTCCACGACGCGCAGGCTATCCAACGCTTCCTTGGGGGTGATGATCGACTTGGTTCCGTCCAGCACGTTGTTCACGAAGGCCAGGACTTCCTCGCTCAGGTCGCCGCCGGGCACTCCGCGGACATCGAACCAGTGCCGCGAGTCAGGGTAGCGAATCGTGTCTGCCACCAGTTTGACGCCCTGGTCGCAGCTGTCGACGTAGGCGACGCCCTTCGTGCCCACGAGCTCGAGCTTGTCATCGATGGTGGTCGGCGAGTTCTCGGGAAGCACCCAGCACGCCTCGAGGCAGGCGATCGCCCCGTTGGGGTAGGTCAGGATCGCGTAGATGACGTCCTTCATCCCGTACTCGGCGAGCAGGACACTGCGTCCGCGGGCGAACACTTTGGTCGGTGCGGACCCCATGTACCAGTTCACGTAGTCGATGTCGTGAATCATGACGTGCATGCTGAGGTCGGAGGCGCCGATGTAGCGGCGCGGGCCGATGATCGGGCTATTGCGGCGGGCGTACAGATGAATGATGTCGCCGAGGTCGCCGTCATCCAGAGCCTGCTTCACCGCCGCAAACCGCGGGTCGAAGCGGAGCAGGAAGCCGACGGTGAAGACCTTGTCGTAGTCCTTCACCAGGTCGTACATGGCCTGGCCGTCCGCCAAGTCCTTGGCCAGAGGCTTCTCGAGCAGGATGTGCTTTCCCGCCTTCACGGCAGCCGCGACCGCGTCACGGTGCATGTTGTCGGGCAGGACGATCGACACGGCGTCGATACTCGGGTCGGCGAGCAGCTCGGTGTAGTCCTTGTAGGTGGCGCAGCCAAGCTCGGCGCCGAGGGTCTCGCGACGTTCGTCATTCCACTCGCAGATCGCGGCGAGTTCCACGTGGGGCAGCTTCTTGTAGATCCGGGCGTGGTGCCAGCCCATCTGTCCGAGGCCGATGACTGCTGTCCGCAGTGCCTTTTCCATGACGATGCCTTTCGGTTGTGTCCTCGTGTGCGGCTACGGTGTCGCGCAAATGTGGTGTTGGGAGACGGTTCGATCATAGAGAGCCGTCGAAACTTCTGTCAAAGGGTAAGGCTCTGGTGGAAATTTCTTCCAAACCTCGATCTGACGCTCCCCGGAGGAAACGCCGTCGGCTGCCGGAGGCTCCAGCAATCCTTCGGCGGGTCCGCGTCGGGGCGGGATGGCCGCTGGCTGACTCGTCCGCCGTTTCCCGGCGGCCGGCGGAGTCGAGCGTAGGGCGCTCAGATAGCATCGTGTCGTCCCACTCGCAGCGCAGATCGGGCTGAAACTTGTGAAGATCACCGTCGCCGGCACTGGATACGTCGGCCTGTCGAATGCGGTCATTCTGGCCCAGCACCACGACGTGATCGCGGTCGATATCGACCCGGCCCGGGTGGCGCTGGTCAACGCCCGGCGCAGTCCGATCATCGACGACGAACTCGAGAAGTACCTGGTCGAAGCCGAACTCTCGCTGGTCGCCACCACTGATGCGTCCATCGCCTATGCCGAGGCCGAGTTGGTCGTGATCGCCACCCCAACCAACTATGACCAGCAAACCAACCACTTCGACACCAGCTCGGTGGAGTCGGTGGTCGACACTGTCGTTGCGCACATCCCGTCCGCGATCATCGTGATCAAGTCGACGGTGCCGGTCGGCTACACCCGTTCGCTGCAAGCCCAGCACCCGCAGGCCACGATCATCTTCTCGCCGGAATTCCTGCGCGAGGGGCGGGCGCTGTACGACAATCTGCACCCGTCCCGGATCGTGGTGGGGGACCGCTCCGAAGCCGGGAGACTCTTCGCCGACCTGCTCGTCGAGGGTGCCGTCGACCAGGACGTTCCCGTGTTGCTGACCGACCCCACTGAGGCCGAGGCGATCAAGCTGTTCGCCAACACCTACTTGGCGCTGCGGGTGGCCTACTTCAATGAGCTCGACACCTACGCGGCGATCCACGGCCTCGACACGGCACAGATCATCGAAGGGGTTGGCCTCGACCCGCGGATCGGCAGCCACTACAACAACCCGTCCTTCGGCTATGGCGGCTACTGCCTGCCCAAGGACACCAAGCAGCTGCTGGCCAACTACTCCGAGGTTCCGCAGAACCTGATCGCGGCGGTCGTGGACGCCAACACCACCCGCAAGGACTTCATCGCCGCCGACATCCTGCGCCGCTCGCCGAACGTCGTGGGCATCTACCGACTGATCATGAAGGCCGGCTCGGACAACTTCCGGGAGTCGTCGATCCAGGGTGTGATGAAGCGGATCAAGGCCAAGGGTGTCCAGGTGATCGTCTACGAGCCGACGCTCACCGAGGACACCTTCTTCCACTCCGAAGTGATCCGCGACCTGGACGAGTTCAAGCGCCGTGCAGACGTGATCATCACCAACCGGCGTAGCGAGAGCCTTGAAGATGTCGCCGAGAAGATCTACACCCGCGACATCTACGGGCGCGACTGAGATCGTCTCCCGATAAGGCGAAGCCAAGGGTCTTCGATTGGTGTCACGGCGCGCGGGTGTCGCACCACGACCCGACGTTCGTCCCTCGGGGACGGGCTGAGTCCGGTCCTTCGCGAGAGGCGGCCACGAAGCGGCTGGGGGACGACTCGGACGGGAGTGCGCGGCTCGGCTGCTCGTGTTCTCGGTCGTCCGGGCGCTCGGGTGCTTGTCCGGGCTTGGCCGGGGTCGACGTGGGTTGGTTCGACCAGGTCGTCCAGCTGGGGCGGTGATCCATGGAATCGAACATGTATGCGATAAAGGCCGGTGGGGGCTGGCAGGGTGGTGCCATGGTGAGGGTGCAGCCCCGGACGGCCGGCGAGGTGCTGGCCGAGTTCGAGCGCCTGCTCGACGAGGTCGATCCGGTGCGCTCGGGCCTCGAGGCGGGCACTCGCCTGGAGTGGGTCCGACGGGCTCGGCACGTTCAGGGGCGAGTGAATACGCTCGCCGCGCTGCTCACCGCCGAAGCCGATCGCGTCCACGCGTCCGTCCTTGTGCGAGGCACATCACGTGGAGCCCTGGTGGGCCGGCGGGCGGACATCGCTGGACAACTGCGTCCTGCTCTGCCACAGCCATCACGGGCTGGTCGAGCCGGCCCGCAACGGCCTTCGCGACCAATGGCAGGTGCGCGGGAGCAGTGGCGGGCTGCCGGAGTTCGTCCCACCCGTCCGCATCGATCCGGAGCGAAGGCCGATGCAGTCCAGCCGTCGAAGTTCGAGCCCAGCGGCGGGCTGGCGCGTCCGCCGGCCTCGGGGCGGACGTATGTGCCGACGGTTTGGGTTCGCTCCTAGTCTGGGCGGCGAAGCGGAAGGGGTGGGCGGTATTCGTATCGACGGGGCGCAACTGAAGGCATTCTTCGGCTCGGCACGCGGGCTGCTGATTGTCTACTTCGTCGCGCTGGCGCTCATCGCCTTCTGGCCGACGCCCATCGATCGGGCGGCGGGGTCGTTCCTGCTGCGGCTCGGGCGAGTCGTGCCGCTACTGAGCTACACGCGTATCGAGTTCACCGCCAATGTATTGCTGTTTGTCCCATTCGGGGTGCTCGTGGCGTTGCTGCTGCGCGTTCATCGCTACTTGGCCGTCGGGTTTGGGCTGGGCCTCAGCATCGGCATCGAGTGCGTCCAGTGGATCGCCCTGCCGGCCCGCACCCCGAGCATCTATGACGTGCTGGCAAACACGGCCGGTGCTGCTCTTGGCTTCCTGATCGTCCAGCTCAGTGCGGCGATCCGATCACGTCGCACACTCGATGAGGCCCGGAGCCCCCGACAACGGCTCCGATAACGATGACGTCGGCGGTCCGGTCGCTGGTGGGATCGGGACATGCCGACGGCTGGTGCGTTGGAACTCACGGGCTCGGGACAAGCCAATGGCCCGCGAGCTCACGCTCGGGGGCCATCGGCGGGGGCTTGGTCAGGCCTTCAATCAGGCCTTCATCGTCCCGGTCTCGAGGAACCGGGCGTGCCAGCTGAGCGCCTCGTTGAGGATGTGCGGCGTGTGCTGGCTGCTCGCCGACTTCACCGCACGCTCGTAGTAGTCCATCAGGGCCGCCTTGTAATCGGGGTGGGCGCAGTTCTCGATGACCACCTTGGCCCGCTTCTGCGGGGACAGCCCGCGCAGGTCGGCCAGACCCTGCTCGGTGATGATCACCATCACGTCGTGCTCGGTGTGGTCGTGGTGCGACACCATCGGGACGATCGCCGAGATCGCGCCACCCTTCGCAGTGGACGGGGTGACGAAGCTCGAGATGTAGGCATTGCGAGTGAAGTCGCCCGAGCCGCCGATGCCGTTCTGCATCTTCGAGCCCATGATGTGGGTCGAGTTCACGTTGCCGTAGATGTCGGCCTCGATCAGGCCGTTGGTGGCGATCACGCCCAGCCGGCGAATCATCTCCGGGTGGTTCGACACCTCCTGCGGCCGCAGGATGATCTTGTGTCGGTAGTCGGCGGCGTTGTCGTTCATCTTCTTGGCGTACTCGGGGCTCAGCGAGAACGCGGTCGCCGAGGCGACGGTCATCTTGCCGGAGTCGAGCAGGTCGACCATGCCGTCCTGGATCACCTCGGTGTAGGAGGTCAGATTCTCGAACGGGCCCTCCAGCAGGCCGGCCAGCACCGCATTGGCGATATTTCCCACGCCCGACTGCAGTGGCAGCAGGTTCTTCGGCAGCCGTCCCTGGGTGACCTCATTGGTGAGGAAGTCGAGCAGGTGGCCGGCGATCAGCCGGGACTCGTCGTCCAGCGGCTTGAACGGGGTGTTGCGATCCTCGGCGTCGGTCTTGACGATGGCGACGACCTTGCTCAGATCGACCTTCATCGTGGTGGTGCCGATCCGGTCACCGGGGTGAGTGATCTCGACCGGTTTGCGGTTGGGGGGCAGTCCGATGTCGTAGACGTCGTGCATCCCGAACAGGTCCATGCTCTGCCAGGAGTTGACCTCGAGGATCACCTTGTCTGCGGCGGTCATCCAGGCGGTGTTGTTGCCCACCGACGAGGACGGCACCAGTTCGCCGTTCTCCAGGATCGCGGTCACCTCGATGACGGCGATGTCCAGCCTGCCCTGGAAGCCGGCCAAGGTCTGCGGGCCGGAGTGCGACAGGTGAACATCGGCATATCCGGAGACGCCGGAGTTGATCTTGCCCCGCATATGCGGATCGGACTGATACGGCATCCGGTAGCTGATCCCGTCCACATCGGCCAGGGCGCCGTCGAGCTCGGGTGCAGTGGACGCACCGGTGAACGCGCCGATCATGAAGGCCTCGCCGCGCTCGTGGGCGGCCTTGATCTGAGCGGCCAGGGCGACCGGGACGGCCTTCGGGTAGCCGGCTCCGGTGAAGCCGGAGAAGCCGACGTTCATTCCGTCCTTGATGAAACTTGCAGCCTCGTCCGCGGTGCAGATCTTGCTCCGCAGGCCGGCGTGGGCAATGCGCGACATGTCTCTCCCTTAGGCGCTCTGGTTCGAACCTCTCGGAAGCCTACCGACTACGTACCACTACTCACGAACTCGTTTGACCTTCGTGCATGGTCTGACCAAATGGTGAACATCCGCTAGGCGCGGCCCGCGGACAGGATCGCTGCGAAATGCGTCGGCTATGCCCGTCCGGGCGGAGCGGCGTGCGGTGACACAGCCTCGCCAATGCGGATTGGCGCGCGTGTGGTGCTCGCCGCCTCCCTTTGCGACCCGCTCTCACCCTGAGCCCGGCTCCCAGCGGGTCGGACGAGCCCGAGCCTGCCGGTCTCACCCTGTGCCCACGAGGCCTCGGTGCAGCTCGATCGGGCTCGCCCGGGGCCGGACCGGTCAATCACCGGACGAGTTCGCGCCCGGCCCTGCGAGGCTCCGCTGCCTCGACCTAGTGTCGATTGGCAGCGAGGAGGCTGATGCGTACACCCAATCGTGAACTGACAGCGATGCTTGCGACAACCACTGCCCTTGCCATCGCCAGTGGAGTCCTGCGCCGAGGCTGTGCGAGCGCGGACGGCTGGTGCCCCACCGACTTGCTGGTGATGTGGTTCGAGCGCGGCCTGTACTTCGGGTATCCGCCCTACCAGGCGCCGATGCCCGGCTCGATCAACCTGGAATACCCGGTTCTGACCGGCGGGCTGATGTGGCTAGTGGCGCTACCGTGCTCGTCGCTACTGGGGTTCGTCTGGGCGAGCACCATCGTCCTTGGACTGTGTGCGGTGGTCATCACCGCCCTGCTCTACCCGGTGGCCGGCCGCCGTACGTGGCTATGGGCCGCGGCGCCGTCCCTGGTGTGGTAAGTGAGTTCCAACTACGACGCGTTCGTCTCGCTGTTCGCCGTGGCTGCGCTCGTTCTGCTGGTGGGGCGCCACCCCGACACGATCTCGCGGCACCGGATCTTCGCGGCCGCGGCGCTGCTGGGCTTGGGTGGGGCGGCCAAGCTCTATCCGCTGCTTTTCCTGCTGCCGATGATGCTGTGGATTCTCTTCGGCAACCCGAGAGCTCGACTTGCGCTCGCCGCACAGGCCATCGGTGTCGCGATCGTCTCCTTCGTCCTGGTCAACGCGCCGGTCTTCGCCGCCAACCCGGCCGGCTGGCTGGCGCCCTATCAGTTCCAGTCCACGCGTCCGATCGGGGTCGACACCTTGTCGATCTGGGCGGTGCTGACCGAGCTGCCGGCCGCATGGGCGAACCTGTTGTCGGCGGGAGTGACCGCGATCGCCCTCATCGCAGTGGCGATGTGGAGCTGGCGCCGCGGACGTCGGCTTGGCGACTACCCGCTGCTGGCGACCTCACTGGTGGTGCTCACCGCCTACCTGCTCGCGAACAAGGTGTACTCGCCGCAGTACGCACTGTGGCTGCTACCAGTGCTGGTGCTGGCAGAGGTCAGCATCTCGATGGTGATCACCTATCTGGTGGTGGACACCGCACTGTTCTGGTCGCTGCAGGTCGCCTACAACGGCACCGACCAGCTGATGTTGATCGGGGTGGTCAGCCTCGCGACCTTCGCGGTCGTCCGGTTCTGCATCAGCTTGTTGCTCGCTCGCCAAGCGATGGCGCTGGAGTAGCGCCAGGCGCGGCGTCACGCGTCCTTGACCTCACAGCGCAGCGGTCGGGCGGATCACCAGGCCGGTGCGCAGCTTCGGGGTGAAGAAGGTCGACTTGGGCGGCATCAACAGGCCTTCGCGGGCCGTCCGCTGAATCTCCACCAGCGAGGTCGGGCGGATCAAGATCGCCGCATTCACCTGCGCGGACGACACCAGCTCGACCACCTCCGCGAGCCCGTGCTGGTAGCTGACCTCGGCCCGGCTGCCGGCCAGGGCATGCTCGAGGTAGGCGCCGTCCAGCGCCCGGACGTCGTCGAAGGCTCCTGGCTTGGGGATCAGCCACTCAGTGGTGTCCGGGCCGAGCAGGACGAGCCGTCCGAGCTCGACCATCTGAGCCAGCATCGCCGGTGTGGGCTCGGGAGCCGGCTCGATGTCGAAGCAGCCCGACAGGTCGGCGCGCAGCTCATCCACGCAGATGTTGGTGTAGACGCGGTGGATCGCCTCGATACTCAGCTGATCGTCCACCAGCTCGTTGATGAAGGTCAGGGTGAACTCAGCCTCGGTATCGGTGCGCCCGGACGCCGCCCGCACCTCATCGCGATAGGTGCGCGAGATCGAGTAGCGGTGATGCCCATCGGCGATCAGGACGTCGTCGGCTCCGATGATCGCGGTGATCTCGGCGATCCGGACCGGTTCAGTGATCCGCTCGACGCTGTGCAGCACCCCGTCGGCGGTCATCGAGCCGACAGGCTCGCCGGGGGCGGCCAATGCGGCGGTCAGGCCCGAGGCCAGTGACAGCCCCCAGACCGGGGAGAGGTTGGTGGCGGTGGCCCGGGTGAGATCGAGCCGATCGGTGACGGCCTTCGGAGTCGTCCGCTCGTGCGGCAGCACGCCGCCGGCGTCCAGGTCGACCACTTCGAGTCCGGCCAGCACGCCGACGATCGTCCGGTCGGTGCCGGTCGCGTCGGTGAAGGCCATCCGGTAGATGGTCAGGCTGGGCTGCTCGTCGCGCACCAGGATGCCCGTGGCCAGCCATTCCTCCAGCGTGTGTGCGGCCACCTGGTAGCGGTCGTCGCCGCCGGTCGGCACATCCACATGGACGATGTTGTGAGCGTCGAGAGCGCCCAGTTCGGCCACATCGGCGGCGGACAAGACGTCGTAGGGCGGCGCGATGACCAGCTGCAGGTCAGTGCCTGGCGCATACCGCAGGGCTGCGAACGGAGCGATTTTCGGCATGGCTGAACGCTAGCCCACCTGCGGTGACGCACCTCGACAGGGCCCGATCCGCGGGCGGGTGCTGGCGCCGAGGCGGCGTCCACCTGCCCGCTGGCGGAGTTCCGCTATCCCCCTTTCGGGTGACATACTCCTTGTGGGCGGTTGAGCGCCTGCAACATCGAGGATTCTTCGATGATGCCCTCGGGGGAGGGTGCGGGCGATTCGGACATAGGCGTCGGGGGGTGGCATGTCCGCGGTCTCAACAATGGAGGCTTTGGCGTTTCCGTGGCCGGTGGTCACGGCGTCGCCGTCGCGCGTCCGCGGGTGGCGGGGCAAGCTCCACGTTCTCCAATTCGCCGCCGACGCCATTGCTGTGTCCGCGGCCGTTGCCGTCACCTTTGCGGCCCTGTCCGAGCCCCGTCAGGCGGCCGGAGGTGCCGGTGTGCGGTACATCGCGATTGCGCCGGTGGTCGCCGCCGCATGGGTGATTGCCCTCGAATGGAGCGAGTCGCGCAGCTATCGCGTCGCCGGCACGGGGCTGGAGGAGTATCGGCGGGTGATCATCGCCAGCATCGGCGTGTTCGGGCTGTTGGCGATCATCGCTTACGTTCTCCACGTCGCATTGTCCCCAGCCTTGTTCATCACCACCTTGCCGCTGGGCTTGCTCTTCCTCCTGGGCGCACGTTTGATCACCCGCCAGTTTCTCAACAGGCTGCGCACCCAGGGTCGGGCGATGACGTCGGCGCTGCTGATCGGAAGCGCCACCAGTCTCAACGCGCTGCTGTCGGATCTGAGGCAGCGCAGCGATGCCGGTTATCGGGCGACGGGCGTATGTCTGGTGGGCGGTGGCCGCGTCGACTCCGGCGAGCGACGGCTCGACCGCTGCTACCTCGACCAGGTGCCGGCGCTGGCTGCCTGCGGCCACTACGGAGCGGTGATCATCAGTGACGGCCTCACCCGCGACCAGATCCGTGACCTGGTGTGGCGGCTGGAGAGCAGCCCAGTGGAACTGATGTTCCAGCCGCGACTGCTGAGTACCTCGACGCGCGCCACCGTCAGCTGCTGATCGGCTCAGGCATTTCGGGCCGGTGGCAGGTCAGTGGACGCTCTGATCTCGGCCTCGACGACAGCATCCGGCCCGACCTGCGCAATGTGGAAAACTGATCTCTGGTAGGAGATTCGACGCCCGTCATCAAACCGTCAGGGTGATGTTGCGCTCTCGTGGGCGTACCAGCCCCACGGATTGCCAATGGTTGGCGACAATAGTGCCGCGATACCCCGCCGACCCGGAGAGATCACTTGATGGAGTTAGCCGGCCACCTGGCCCGTCTGCAGAAGCGCTGGGTCAGCATCGTCGTGATCACCGTGCTGGGCCTGGCGACAGCTGCCGCAACGTCCCTGCTGGCGACCCCGACCTACACGGCCACCACCTCGCTCTTCTTCCGGAGTGGCAACGCCGCTGGCGAACTCCAGCAGGGCTCAGCCTACGCAGAGAATCAGGTGAAGTCGTTCGCCCAGGTGGTGACCAAGCCGGTCGTGCTCGACCCGGTGATCGTTCGGCTCGGCTTGACCACCAACTCCACCGATCTCGCCAAGGATGTCACCGCCAGCGTCCCGTCCGGCACCGCGATCATCGAGATCGACGTCGTGAACGCCGACCCGGAGCTGGCCGCGCGCCTGGCCAACGAGATCGGTGCCCAATTGATCGTCGCGGTCGGCGACCTGTCGCCCACGGCCGCTGACAAGAGCCAGACGGTGAAGGCCACCACTGTCGAGCCGGCACTGGTTCCGACCGCCAAGACCTCGCCCCGGGTCGCCCTGAACCTGGTCCTGGGGTTGCTGCTTGGCCTGCTGCTGGGCTTCGTCCAGGCTGTCCTGCGTGATCGCCGGGACACCACGATCAGCAGCGAGGCGGACGTGGCCGATGTGAGCGACCGTTCGGTCGTCGGGGTGATCTCCTTCGACCCCGCCGCCGCCGAGCATCCGCTGGTGTTCTCCGATAGCTCGCTCTCGCCACGCGCTGAGGCCTACCGCCGGCTGCGGACGAACCTGCAGTTCCTCTCGATCCGGGCGAACAACCGCTCGGTCGTGGTCACCTCGTCCATCCCCGGGGAGGGCAGGACCACCAGCGCGATCAACTTGGCCATCGCGCTGGCCGACGCCGGTGATCGAGTGCTGCTGATCGATGCCGACCTGCGCCGTCCCAAGATCGCCGACTATCTGCGCCTGGAAGGTGCCGCCGGCCTGACCACGATCCTGATCGGTCGGGCGATTCTGCCCGATCTGGTCCAGCCGGTCAGCAGCCACCTGGACGTCCTGACTGCGGGTGAGGTGCCGCCGAACCCGGCTGAACTGCTCGGCTCGGACGAGATGGAAGAGCTGATCACACAGGCGTCACGGGACTACAGCCAGGTGATCCTGGACTGCCCGCCGACCCTGGCCGTCAGCGATTCGACCGTGCTGGCCCACATCACCGGCGGCGTTTTGGTGGTGGTCGGCAGTGATTCCGTCCATAAGCCCGAACTGGCGGCCAGTCTGGAGTCGCTGGAGTCGGTGGACGGCCGGATTCTCGGGCTGGTTCTGAACAAGGTCCGGGTCGAGGACAAGGGTGAGTACGGCTATCACCACTACCACTCGCAGTACCGGCCGCAGAACGCCGACGCCGAAATCGGAGGCTAGCGAGCCGATGTCCACGCCACAGCCGCTGCGTGTCTTGGTGCTCTGCACCGGCAACATCTCGCGCTCACCGGTCGTAGAGCATCTCCTGCGCAGCGACGTGACCGACGACTCGGTCGAGGTCTCCAGCGCGGGAATCCAGGCGGTGGTCGGCGCGCCGATCGACCCACCGATGGGGGCATTGCTGGACACGAGCGGGATCGGCTCGACGGCCTTCCGGACCCGTCAGCTCAAGCGGGAGCTGCTCGACAATGCCGACCTGGTGATCGGCTTGGCCCGCGAGCATCGCTCGTATGCGGTCCAGCTGGAGCCTTCTGTCGTTCGGCGGAGCTTCACCTTGCGCGAGTTCGTCCGGATTCTGCCGATGGCCGGGCCCTACTTCGGCCCGACGATCGGTGCTCGGCTGCGCGCGGCCGCCGGCGCTGCGGCCCTGGCCCGGAGTCGGGTTCCGGTATCCGGTCCGGGTGCGGACGACATCACCGACCCCTATGGTGCGCCGGTGCAGGTCTACCGGCGGGTGTTCGCCGAGATCCATGATGCGGTGGCGCAGATCGTCACAGCGGTCTCCTGAGCCTGCCGGGATCAGTCGTGGTCGTCCGGTAGTGCTGCGGCGACTTTGGTCGACGTTCAGCTGAGGTATTCGGCCAGTCGCTGCGTCCACGCGGCGGGGGAGAAGCCGGTGGCCTTCACCTTGGCCAGGTCCAGGCTGCTATGCCGGGGGCGCGGCGCGGTGAGTTTTCCGGCCGCGTAGGCCGCGGTGCTCTGGCCGGCCACGTCGCCCGGATCACGGTCGCACAGGCCGAACACGGTGGCGGCGACTTCCTGCCAGGAGGCGATCGGCCCGTCATTGCTGAGGTTGTAGGTGCCGTAGCAGGCCCGGTTCTGCAGCAGATGGACGATGCCGGCGGCCAGGTCGTTGGTGAAGGTGAGTCGGCCGAACTGATCGTCGACCACCGACGGGTTGATCCCCTTGGCGGCGAGGTCGGCCATGGTGGCTACGAAGTTGCGTCCTTGGCCGATCACCCAGCTGGTCCGGATCAGGTAGTGCGCGCCAAGTTGTCCGACCAGCGCATCGCCGGCCGCCTTGGTCTGGCCGTAGACGCCGAGCGGACTGAACGGCTCATCTTCGCTGTGCAACTCGCGGGTGCCGTCGAATACGTAGTCACTGGAGATGTGGACGAGAGTGAGCCGATGCTCGCCGGCGACGCGGCACAGGTTCGCCACTCCGGTGACATTGGCCCGCCAGCAGTCTCGGCGGCCCTGCTCGGTCTCGGCGGCGTCCACCGCGGTGTAGGCCGAGGCGTTGATGATGGTGCCCACCTCTCGCCATCGGAAGCCGTCCACTTGCGCAGCGTCGGCCACGTCGAAGTCGGGCAGATCCAGGCAGATGGCATCGGGCAGCAGCGCCTGCAGCGCCCGTCCCAGCTGGCCGCCGGCTCCGACGATCACTGTCTGCTTCGGCAGCACCGGACGAGCCTCAGCCAGCCGCGGATGGGCCTGGTCGGCTGCCGAGATGGTGGCTTGTTCCAGCGGGATCGGCCAGGCCACATTCAGGGTTTCGTCGGCGAGGTTCACATAGCTGTAGGAGGTGGTGGCCTCCGGGCTCCAGTGGTCGTTGACCAGGTAGGAGTAGACGGTCCCATCGACCAGGGTCTGGTAGCTGTTGGCCACCCCGCGCGGCACGAAGACCGCGGTGTCCGGGCCGAGTTCCACGCTGACCAGCCGGCCGAAGGATGCCCCGGGCCGCAGGTCCACCCAGGCGCCGAAGATGCGTCCACTGGCCACCGAGACCAGCTTGTCCCATGGCTCGGCGTGGAAGCCGCGAGTGACCCCGGCCGCACCGTTGTAGGCGACGCTGTGCTGCACCGGGCCGAAGTCCGGGAGTCCGAGCGCAGTCAGCTTGGCCCGCTGCCAGTTCTCCTTGAACCAGCCGCGATCATCACCGTGCACCACCAGATCGACGACCAAGAGCCCGGGGATCTCGGTCGTGCGAACGGCCGGCTCGGTGGACTGCCGCCCCGCAGAAAAGGGGACAGTCCCCTTGTCTGCGGGGGTGGGTGGTGTCGGCGGGGTCACTGGCCGGCCTTCGCATACTTGGCTTCGGTGGCGGCTTTCAGCGGCTTCCACCAGTCTTCGTTGGTCCGATACCAGTCGATGGTGGCGGCCAGCCCGGCCTCGAAATCCCGGTAGCTCGGCTGCCAGCCGAGTTCGTTGCGCAGCCGGGACGAGTCGATGGCGTAGCGCATATCGTGGCCGGCCCGGTCGGTGACGTGGTCGTAGGCATCGGCAGGCTGGCCCATCAGGGTCAAGATCATCTCGACCACCGACTTGTTGTCCATCTCGCCGTCGGCGCCGATCAGGTAGGTCTCGCCGATCCGTCCGGACGCGACAATCCGCAGCACCGCCCGGTTGTGGTCGGTGACGTGGATCCAGTCCCGGACGTTCGCGCCGGCGCCGTACAGCTTGGGCCGGATCCCGGACAGCACGTTGGTGATCTGCCGGGGGATGAACTTCTCGATGTGCTGATAGGGCCCGTAGTTGTTCGAGCAGTTGCTGATCGTGGCTTGCACCCCGAACGATCGCACCCAGGCCCGGACCAACAGGTCCGATCCCGCCTTCGATGCCGAATACGGGCTGGACGGGTTGTAGGCGGTGGTCTCCGTGAACCGAGCCGGATCGTCCAGCTCCAGATCGCCGTAGACCTCGTCGGTGGAGATGTGGTGGTAGCGGACGCCGTGACGGCGCACGGCTTCAAGCAGGGTGTAGGTCCCTACCAAGTTCGTGGTGATAAATGGGGACGGGTCGTTCAGCGAGTTGTCGTTGTGTGACTCGGCGGCGAAGTGCACCACCAGGTCGGAGCCGGCCACCAACTGGTCCACCAGAGCGGCGTCCGTGATCGATCCGACCACCAGCCTGGCCCGCGGATCCACCGAATCGCGGTTCCCGGCATAGGTGAGCGCGTCGAGCACCGTGACGTGGTCGTCGCTGGTGTCCAGAATCAGCCGGACGAAGTTCGCTCCGATGAAGCCGGCGCCGCCCGTGACCAGGATTCTTCGCATGGCTAAAAGCCTACGGCCCGGGTAGGTCGGCGTGAAATGCTGTGGGCATGCGCGGAATCATCCTTGCCGGCGGGTCGGGCACCCGGCTGCACCCGATCACCTTGGCCAACAGCAAGCAACTGGTGCCGGTTTACGACAAGCCGATGATCTATTACCCCTTGTCCACGCTGATTCTGGCCGGGATCAGGGAGGTGCTGGTGATCACCACCCCCTACGAGCGGGAGGGTTTCGTCCGGCTGCTGGGCGACGGTACGCAATTTGGTATGGAAATCACCTTCGCCACCCAGCCAGAGCCGAAGGGATTGGCTCAAGCTTTCACCATTGGTGCCGATTTCATCGGCGGTGAGAAGTCCTGCCTGGTGCTGGGCGACAACATCTTCTACGGCTCCGGCCTGGGCACTCAGCTGCGGGCCCGCACCGAGGTCAGCGGCGCGGCCGTGTTCGGCTATTGGGTGGCCGATCCGGCCGCCTACGGTGTGGTCGAGGTGCGCGACGGCAGGGCGGTCTCCATCGAGGAGAAGCCGGCCCATCCCAAGTCGCACTACGCCGTCCCCGGCCTGTACTTCTATGACGAGCAGGTCACCGAGATCGCGGCCAATCTGGCTCCGTCCGCGCGCGGCGAGTACGAGATCACCGACGTCAACCGGGTATATCTGGAACGCGGTGAGCTGAACGTCTCGATCCTGCCGCGGGGCACCGCCTGGCTGGACACCGGAACTTTCGACTCTCTGCTGGATGCCAGCGAGTTCGTTCGGACGTTGCAGGCCCGGCAGGGCCTCCAGGTCGGCTGCCCGGAGGAGGCGGCGTGGAGGGCGGGGTTCCTCAGTGACGATCACCTGCTGGCGCGAGCCGAAGCCTTGGCCAAGTCCGGCTACGGCGCCTATCTGCGTGGCCTGCTGGAGCAGCCCCGCTGAACCTCGCTGTGGCTGGCCGGACGGCGGACAGCCGGCTCGGGTGCGTGGTGCATGAGGCCTGGCGTGGGCCGGGTTGGCTGCCGCTCTTGTGCCAGCTGGCCCCCACCCTGGGGGGAGCGGAGGCCAGCTGGGTTTCCGCACGATGACGCCGGCGTGAGGGGGATCAGTTGCCGGCGTCACCGACGCTCAATAGGCGCCTGCAGAGCCGACGACGGCGCGGGCGGTCTTCGCCAGGATGATCAGGTCCTGAACCAGCGACCAGTTATCCACGTAGTACAGGTCGAGGCGAACCGTGTCGTCCCAGGACAGATTCGAGCGACCCGAGACCTGCCACAGCCCGGTCAAGCCGGGACGGACGTCGAGGCGGCGCCGAGCGTCGGAGTCGTACTGGGCGACCTCAGACGGCAGCGCCGGCCGTGGGCCGACCAGGCTCATATCGCCACGGAAGGCGTTGAAGAGCTGTGGCAGCTCGTCCAGGGAGAAGCGCCGGATGAACCGTCCGACCCGGGTGATCCGCGGGTCTCTGGTCATCTTGAACAACGGGCCGGCGCCCTCGTTCGAGGCGACCAGCGCAGCCAGTCGGGTCTCGGCGTCGGGCACCATCGAACGGAACTTCAGGCACTCGAACAGCTCGCCCTTCAGCCCGACCCGGGTCTGTCGGAACATCACCGGGCCGCCGTCCTCGAGCTTGATCGCCAGCGCGACCAGGGCCATCACCGGCGAGGCCAGCAGCAGCAGGAACGACGCGCCGAGCAGGTCGAAGGTCCGCTTGATCCACCGTGCAGCGGCGATCGCCTGCGGGCGATCCACATCCAGCAGCGGCAGCCCGGCCACCGGACGGATCTCCATCCGTTGCGCCGAGATGTCGGTGACGGCCGGGACCACGATCATCTGAATGTCCTTGGCCTCCAACTGCCAGGCCGTCCGCCGGAACTCGGCCGGAGTGGCGAAAGAGCCCTCCGCGAAGATCACGCCGTGCACACCGAGATCGTCAACCAGGTTGACCGTCTCATCGATCTGCCCCAGGATGGGCAGCCCTGCCGGCGTGACCTTCTGACGGTCGCTGGTCAGTGCGCCGACCACGCGGTAGCCGAGCCAGGTCTCGCGGCGCAGCACCTTGGCGATCGCGTCCACATGCCCGCTCTCACCGGCCACCAGCAGCGGGGTGACACCGATACCCCGGTTATGCAGAACAACCATCACCCGGCGGCGCAGGAAGCGGCCGAGCAGCAGCACTCCGGTGCCGAAGGTGAAGGTGAGGAGAAAGACCGACCGCGGGAATTCGGTCTGCAGCAGGTAGGCGCCCACTCCGACCAGCGCGGCCAGAGTGAAGGACGCCATCACCACCCGCTTGTACTCGATGGCACCGGCCCGCAGATGACGCGGGTTCGACGCGCCGAAGAAGTACAGCAGCATCAGCCAGGCCGCCCCGATCATCGGGATGCCGAGCTGGATAGCGCGGTCGGTAGGTGTGTCCTCGATCCGCAGCAGGCCGCGCGCTGCCACCACGGCGACCAGCGACATGGTGATCAGCAGTGCGTCGACCAGGTACACGACCAAGGTCTGGATGGTGCGGTTATAACGCCCCGTGTGTGTAATGCGCTCATCGACGAAACCGCCGATGGGCGTCGCAAAAGTGGTCATGTCCCCCCGACTCTGACCAGCAATCCCCCAGAACAGGCGATCCCCCGATAGCCTGTGTGCGCCGGCGAAGTTCCCAATTTCACCTGGCGACGGATTCATTATCCCCGGTCGGCCCGCACTTGGCAATGCGGGAGTCCTCCGACTGGGTGACTTTACTTACTCCCCAGCGGGGCGACGGCCCTTTTCGCGTCGGACGCCCGCTTGTCGCCTAGCCGCAGACCGGCCAGCCCGGGATACTTGGTGAAGACGCAGCGGATCTTTGTGGGTCGCCGCGCAACGAAAGCGGGAACGATGGGTGTGATCGGCTACGTCCCTGGCGCCTGGGACATGTTCCACATCGGGCACCTGAATATCCTCAAGCGCGCCCGTGAGCACTGCGACACGCTCGTGGTCGGCGTGGTCACCGATGATGCGCTCATCGCCATGAAGGGGAACCCGCCGATCGTGCCGTTCGACGAGCGGATTGCCATCGTGGCGGCCATCGGCATCGTGGACGAGGTCGTCGCTGATGATTCCGCCGACAAGCTCAGAGTCTGGGAGAGGGTGCGCTTCAACGTCTTGTTCAAGGGCGATGACTGGCGCGGAACCGCCAAGGGGCAACGGCTGGAGGATTCACTGGCCACGGTCGGCGCCACTGTCCACTACTTCCCCTACACCTTGACCACTTCGTCCACGGAATTGCGGCGGGTCATCACCTCATGGTGAGGGTGGCGCTGCTCACCTACCGTCGCCCGGACGACCTGGCCGACATTCTTCCTGAGCTGGCCCGAGAGGCCGACACGGCCCGGTCTGCCGGCTGGGAGGTGGACATCTTGGTGGTCGACAACGACCCGCAAGCCAGTGCCCGACCGGTTGTCGATGCGGCCGGCGTCGGTTACGTCCACGAGCCCCAGCCGGGCATCGCCACCGCGCGCAACCGGGCTCTGGACGAGTCGGCCGACTGCGATGTCCTGGTCTTCATCGACGACGACGAGCGCCCGGTCGACGGCTGGCTGACGCTGCTGCTGGACAGCTACCGCCGCTACGGCTGCGCGGTGGTCGGTCCGGTGATCTCCCGCTTCGACGGCGAGCCGGACCCGTGGATCATCGACGGCGGTTTCTTCACTCGGCGCCGGATGCCGACTGGCACCGAGGTCACCGTTGCGGCCACGAACAACCTTTTGCTCGACCTTGACCAGGTGCGCCGGCTCGGACTGCGCTTCGACGCTGAGTTCGGGCTCAGTGGCGGTTCGGACACCGTGTTCACCAGGCAACTCGTCCAGCGGGGCGGACGGATGGTCTGGTGTGACGAGGCCATCGTCTACGACGTCGTCCCGGCCAAAAGGGCCACCAGGGACTGGGTGCTGAAACGGGCGCTGCGCAGCGGAAGCTGCTGGAGCGCGTCCAGCCGGCATCTGGCCCGCACCCCCGGCGAGCGACTGCGCTGGCTGGCTGCCGACCTCGGCTCGGGACTGGCCCGGGTGGCTGGTGGCCTGGTCCGGCTGGCGGCCGGAGTGGTGGCTCGCGACCGCAGCCTGCGTGCCGCCGGAGCCCGCAACCTGGCGCGCGGATCAGGCCTGGTCGCCGGAGTCTTCGGTTACCGTTACTTCGAGTACAAGCGGACGGGACCCACCCATGGCTGATCGAGCAGCGCCCTGGTCGCAGATCCGGACTGAACTGGCCACCGCCCAGAAGAGCAACCGGAATGCGCCGGCCTACTCACGCTGGATCAATCGTCCGATCGGCCGGATCTTCGCGGCCACCGCCTTCAAGCTCGGAATGACTCCGAACCAGGTCACCGGGGTGAGCGCACTGTTCACCTTCACCGGGATCGGCCTGCTGGCGGCCGGAACCGCATCCTGGGGGCTGGCCGTCGCTGTCGCCGCGCTGCTGGTGATCGGCTACGCCCTGGACTCCGCGGACGGGCAGGTCGCCCGGTTGCGTGGCGGCGGCAGCCCCGCCGGCGAATGGCTGGATCACATGGTCGATGCCGTGAAGATCTCCAGCCTGCACCTGGCGGTAGCGGTGTTCTGGTTCCGCAACCTGGACGGGCTGCCGCAGCTGACCACACTGATCCCGCTGGTCTACGCGATCGAAGCCGCGGTTTGGTTCTTCGGCTTCATCCTCACCGACCTGGTGTTGCGTGAGCGCGGCGCCAAGCAGCTGAGACTGGCCCATCAGGAGGCGCCGCCGTCCGCCTTCGCTTCACTGCTGGGTATCCCCGGCGACTACGGCTTTCTGGCACTGTCGATGATTCTGATCGGCTGGTTGCCCGGCTGGCGGGTGGTCTACAGCCTGCTGCTGGTGGCCAACCTCGGCATCCTGGCGATTCAGTCCGTCCGCTGGTACCGCCGGGTGCTCACCAGTACTTCTTGACCTCGTCCCGGGTGGCCGCGATGTGCGCCCGGCTGGACGCTCCGAACACGATCGACTCGATATTGGGCTGCGCGCAGATCCACTCGATCGCCTCGGCGGGCGGGATTGCCCCGGAGGCGAACACCGACATGGCGATCGCCCGGAACGGACGCTTCTCCAGCGCCTGCTGGTAGCCCTCCACGCCGCCGCTCATCCGGAAGCCCAGCTTGTTGATGTTGGAGCAGACGATCGGGTTGACCAGGCCGACCTGATCCAGGGCGTCCAGCAGCATCGGGGTGTTCATGGTGATGAAGCCGGGTTCGGCCTGGTAACGGGTCCGGACGTGCTCGGCGAAAGTGGCGAAGGCATCCAGGAAGCCCATCCCGAGCAGCAGATCCACCACCACGTTCTGCAGGAAGATCACCGGGGTCGACAACCCCTCGAACATCTTCATCTCGGCGTCGATCAGCAGCGTGGTGACACCCTCGATGTCCTTCTTCGCCAGTGACATGCCGCCGCGCATGGCCGCGTCCAGGATGCCGCCGTCGGGCAGGAACCGCCGGATGGCGCCGATCGGGCCGTCCTCGGTCATCGCGTTGGCGTACTTGTGGGCATAGGGCATGCACGGGAAGAACTTCTGGTCCGGGTAGCGCTCCGGGTTGGCCCGGACGTGCGCGGTCACCTCGGCGATCCGGTCGTGAGTGGTGCACATGAAGGTGGTGACACCCTCGTCATAGGCGTCGTCCAGGACGGACTGGATCGCCTCGATGTCTTGGAACCGCATCGCCTGAGCGCGGGCTTTCTCCTCCGACATGTGGTTCACGCCGAAGAACTGGTTGTCTCCGAATAGCAGCCGGTCCATATCTCAGCGTCCGATCAGGCGACGCAGTCCGCCGCGCGGTTTGGTGGGGGATTCGGCATCGGCGACCAGCATGGCAAGTGTCTGGTCGGTCGCGGTCGCCGCAGTGAAGCTGTTCACGCCGTCGGTGCGGTGTTCGGCGACTCGGGTGATGAAATCATCGGCCTGGGCGCTGTACTCCTCGCCACGCAGGTAGAACCAGACCTCCTTGGTCAGCTCGGTGGTGTACTTCACCGTCCAGCCCTTGCGGTAGCCCGCAGGGCCTTCCTCGCGCAGGTAGACCTGCAGCTCCTGGCGGTCGGCGTGAATCCGTCCCCGGGTACCCCACAAGGTGATCTTGGTGGACATCTTCCGCTCGGACTCGTCGCTCCAGTTCACGCTGATCTGGCCGGTGGCCCCGGAGTCGAAGCGCATCGTCCCGGCCACCTGGTCGTCGGTCTCGGACGAAAAGACTGGCTGCAACACCGTCCCGCCGACCCAGCTGGGGCTGCCCAGATACCAGTTCAGCAGGTTCAGCGGGTGCGCCGCGTAGTCGTAGAGGCTGCCGCCGCCCAGCTGCTTCTTGCTGCGCCAGGTGCTGCCCTGCCGCTTCAGCACCACCGGGCCGAAGGCCTCGGCCTGGGCCAGGGTGACCTCGCCGATCGCACCGGCATCGAGCAGCCGCTTGATCTCGGCGAAGGTGCCGACGAAGCGGTAGTGGTAGCCGACCGCGGTCACCAGCTCCTTCGCGGCGGCCAGTGCCGCCAGCTCCTCGGAGGTTGCCGGATCCAGACAGAACGGCTTCTCGCAGAACACGTGCAGCCCGCGGTCCAGCGCGGTGCGGACCATCGGCGCGTGCAGGGCGGACGGGGTGGCGATCACCACGGCGTCCAACTCGGCCTTGGCCAGCATCGTCTCGTAGCTGGAGTAGGTCGGAATGCCGGTGTACTTGCCCAGCACCGATAGAAGGTAGCCGTTGGCATCGCAGATGCCGGCCAGTTCGACTTGCGGGTGAGCTCGGAAGATGGACAGATGGGACAGGCCCATCTTGCCCATGCCGACCACGCCGACTCTGATCACTTGCGTCCCTCCATCGCGATGAGCAGGAGTTGCTCGTACTGCCCGGCTACATGTTCCCAGGTGAACTCTGCGGCATGCCGAGCGCGGGCGGCCAGCCGCAGCGTGTCGGCCAGCCCAGGTTCACTGGTCAGCCGGGTGATCGCCTGGTCGGCCCCGGCCACATCGGAGAAGTAGAGCGCGGCGTCCTGGGCCACCCAGCGGTTGTACGGATTGTCGTGGGCCACCACCGGATTGCCGGCACCCAGCGCCTCCACCAGGGACGGGTTGGTGCCGCCGACCGTGTGCCCGTGCAGGTAGCCGGCGCTGTGGAAGCGCAGCGCCGCGGTGACGGTCGGGTCGTAGATCGCGCCGGGGAACCGCACCTGGTCGGACGCAGCCGCCCGCACCGCCTGGTGGTAGGGGTCATCGCCGTAGTCGCCGAGCAGGACCAGCTCCACCGGGCGCGGCTGGGCCGAGAAGCCCTGCACCAGCTCCAGGATCGAGTTCTCCGGGATCGGCCGGGCGATCAGCGTGAGGTAGCCGCCCGGCGTCAGACCCAGAGCGCTCACCGGTGCCGGGTCGGCCGAAGTGATCAGCGGAGCACCGTAGGTGATCGTGGTGATCTTCTCGGCGCGAGCGCGTCCGCGCAGGTAGACCGCGATCTCGGGATGGTCGGCGATCAGTTCGTCGCCGATCCAGCAGGCGATCCGCTCGTTGGCCCACAAGATCGCCTGCCGGAACTTGCCCCAGCGGGCCCGGGACCACTCGATCCCGTCCATATTGATCACATTCGGGATCCCGGCCAGCTTCTGGCGCAGGTTGAAGATCGCGGTGTTGTAGCCGAAGGTCAGGCAGATGTCGCGGTGTTTCACGGCATCGCCGATGCTGACCAGGTCGAAGTGGGCGGTGCCCAGCCAGCCGTCCCGGGCGATCGGGATCCGGACCCGCTCGATCCCCTCCCATTCGTCGGTGATCACGCCCTGGCCGTGGTCGGGTTCTTGGCAGTAGACCACCACCCGCCAGCCGTTGCCGACCAGGTAGCGGGCCACGGCCTCGGCTGCGGTTTCGAAGCCGCCGTAGCCGGCAGGCACGCCGTGGGTGCCCAGGATCCGCACCGTCCTCATCGGGTGACCTCCGCGAAGACGGCGGCCAGCTCGTCGGCGTAGCGCTGCACCGAGAACTTCTGCCGGGCAGATGCCTGGGCGGCCTCGGCGATCCGGGCCGCCAGCGCCGGATCGTCGATCAGCCGGGCGACAGCTGCAGCCAGCGCTTCGGGGTCGTCCGGCGGGACCAGCACGCCGGTCTGGCCGTCCACGATGGTCTCCAGGTGACCGGAGACGCCGGTGGCCACCACCGGGCGCAGCGCGTACTGGGCCTCGATCACGGCATTGCCCAGCGACTCGTTGCGCGAGGGCTGGATCGCCAACTGTGCGGCTGCCAGCCGTGGCCAGATCGGCGAGCAGTAGCCGGCGAAACTGATCGCCCCGGCCAGGTCGGGCTGGGCGGCTCGCTCACGCAGCCTTTGCTCGTACGCCTCGTTGCCGGCGAAGACGGTGCCGACAAGCTCCAAGTGCAGGTCGTAGCCGCGGGCCCGGAGCAGGGCCACGGCCTCGACGGCGACATGTGGCGCCTTGCGCTCCGACAGCCGTCCCACGCAGACCGCGCGCACCGGGAGGCCAGGCTCGACCGGACGAAATGGCTCGCCCGGCTCCGGGACGCCGTTGTAGATCACGGTGGTCCGTCCGGTCCGTGCGGCCCGGCCGATGGCCGCCAGCGCCGTCCGGCTGACCAGGATCAGCCTGTCGGCCAGCCGCAGCGGCGCGAACAAGGCGCGTCCGACCAACCGGGAGGTCGGCTCCTCGGCTTCGTGGACGTGGCAGACGGTCGGCACCCGGCTCAGCCGCCCGGCCAGCAGCCACCAGGGCAGGGTGACCGTGTTCACGTAGAGGGCATCAGGGGCGGTGACCCGGATCAGCGAGATCAGCCGGGGCAGCGCAGCGATGGCCGCGCCGGCCAGTCCGATCAGCCGCGCCGGAGCCAGATGTGCCTTGCGGAGCACCGGGTAGTCGACCAGCAGCACTTCCGCGCCGCGCTCTCGCAACCGGTCGGTGAGCGGGCCTTCGGCGGGCACTGTCACCAGCACCCGGTAGCCGGCGCCGCTCAATGCGCCGACGCTCTCCACTAGCTGCAGATCGGAGCCGTAGACATCGGCAGAAGGGTTCGCGATCAGGACGGTGCGTCCCGCCATCCGCGCTTCCTCTCGACGATGGGTGCCACAGCCGGCCAGCCGGGGCGAACTCGACTCTAGCGGGACGGTGTGTCCGGGAATCGTGCCACGCGATGTGCGGGCCCGGCTGGTGAATTTGCGCGTTTGTGCGACCGGTGGGCTCGGTAAAAGTTGGGCGGTACGCCACGGTATTGTGAGGGTGTTTGCGCCGCGGTGTCGGACCTAGCTCCGCCGACGCCCGAGATGGACTTCGTCGTCCAGCGCCGGCAGTGGAGCGGATTGAAGGAGAATCGACTTCACGATGAGTGACCACAAGTACGTCTATGAATTCAGCGAGGGCGACGCATCGATGCGTAACCTCCTCGGCGGCAAGGGTGCGAACCTCGCCGAGATGACGGGGCTCGGCATGCCCGTCCCGCAGGGTTTCACCATCAGCACCGAGGCCTGCACCCAGTACTACGTCGACGGCGAGACGATCAATGACGGCATCAAGGCCGAGATCATGCGCTACGTCGCCAAGCTCGAGGCGATGACCGGCAAGAAGTTCGGCGATCCGGGTAACCCGCTGCTGGTCTCCGTCCGCTCCGGCTCGCGCGCCTCCATGCCCGGCATGATGGACACGATCCTCAACCTGGGCATGAACGACACCGTCGTGGAGGCATTCGCCGCCAAGACCAACAACCCGCGTTTCGCCTATGACTCCTACCGTCGGTTCATCCAGATGTACTCCGACGTCGTCATGGAGGTCGGCAAGGCCTACTTCGAGAAGCTCATCGATGAGATGAAGGAGTCCCGCGGAGTGAAGCTCGACACCGAGCTCACCGCCGAGGATCTGAAGGAACTGGCCGTCGCGTTCAAGGCCGAGTACAAGGCCAAGATCGGCTCCGACTTCCCGGCCGACCCGGTCGAGCAGCTGTTCGGCGCGATCAAGGCAGTGTTCCGCTCCTGGGACAACCCGCGCGCCATCTACTACCGCCGGATGAACGACATCCCCTCGGACTGGGGCACTGCGGTCAACGTGCAGTCCATGGTCTTCGGCAACATGGGCGACACCTCCGGCACCGGCGTCGCGTTCTCTCGCAACCCCGCCACCGGCGACAAGGGCCTGTACGGCGAGTTCCTGATGAACGCCCAGGGCGAGGACGTCGTGGCCGGCATCCGCACCCCGCAGACCATCGATCAGCTCAAGGAGCAGAACCCGGCGGTCTACGAGCAGTTCGTGGCGATCGTCAACAAGCTCGAGAGCCACTACCACGACATGCAGGACATGGAGTTCACCATTGAAGAGGGCAAGCTCTTCATGCTCCAGACCCGCAATGGCAAGCGCACCGCCGCTGCCGCCTTCAAGATCGCCTGCGACCTGGTCGACGAGGGTCAGATCACCCAGGAGCAGGCCGTTCGGATGATCGACCCCAAGCAGATCGACGCGCTGCTGCACCCGCAGTTCAACGCCGCCGACCTCAAGGCCGCCACCCCGGTCGGCAAGGGCCTTCCGGCTTCGCCGGGTGCTGCGACCGGCAAGGTCTCCTTCACCGCTGAGGACGCCGCGGCTCGTGGCAAGGCAGGGGAGCCGGTGATCCTGGTTCGCCTGGAGACCACTCCTGAGGACATCGAGGGCATGCACTACGCCCAGGGCATCCTGACCGCCCGCGGCGGCATGACCTCCCACGCTGCGGTCGTCGCCCGCGGCATGGGCACCTGCTGCGTCTCCGGTCTGGGTGAGGTTTCCTTCTCCGCTGACGGCAAGACCTTCAGCCTGGGCGGCAAGTCCTTCGGTGAGGGCGACTGGATCAGCCTCGACGGCTCCACCGGCGCCGTCTACGGCGAGCAGATCGCGACCGTCCCGGCCGATGTCAGTGGCTACTTCGGCCGCGTCATCGAGTGGGCCGACAGCTTCCGCACCATGAAGGTCCGCACCAACGCCGACACCCCGGCCGACGCCAAGCAGGCTCGCGCCTTCGGCGCCGAGGGCATCGGCCTGTGCCGCACCGAGCACATGTTCTTCGAGACCGACCGGATCGCGGCCATCCGCGAGATGATCGTCTCCAAGACCGTCGAACAGCGCGAGGCCGCTCTGGCCAAGCTGCTGCCGATGCAGCGGGGCGACTTCGAGGGCATCTACGAGGCGATGGAAGGCTTCCCGGTCACCATCCGCCTCCTCGACCCGCCGCTGCACGAGTTCCTGCCGACCGATGAGGACGACATCGTGGCGCTGGCCGCCGAGATGAAGCTCGAGGTGGGTGCGCTCAAGGAGGTCATCGCCTCTCTGCATGAGTTCAACCCGATGATGGGTCACCGTGGCTGCCGTCTGGACGTCACCTACCCCGAGATCGGCGCCATGCAGACCCGGGCGATCATCGAGGCTGCGGTCAACGTCCAGAAGCGCCACCCGGAGTGGAAGGTCGTTCCGGAGATCATGATCCCGCTGGTCGGCGAGGTGAAGGAGTTCGTGTACGTCAAGAACGTCGTCACCACCACCGCTGATGCGGTCATCGCCGAGGCCGGCGTCACCCTTGAGTACAAGGTCGGCACCATGATCGAGATCCCGCGCGCGGCCCTGACCGCGGACGAGATCGCCAAGGAGGCCCAGTTCTTCTCCTTCGGCACCAACGACCTGACCCAGATGACCTTCGGCTTCAGCCGGGACGATGCTGGCAAGTTCCTGGATGCCTACTACGACAAGAAGATCTACGAGAACGACCCCTTCGCCCGTCTCGATCAGAACGGCGTCGGCAAGCTCGTGAAGATGGCTGCTCAGCTCGGACGCTCGGTGCGGCCCGACCTCAAGCTGGGCATCTGTGGCGAGCACGGTGGCGACCCGTCGTCCATCGAGTTCTGCCAGAGTGTCGGTCTCGACTACGTCTCCTGCTCGCCGTTCCGGGTGCCGGTTGCCCGGCTCGCGGCTGCGCAGTCGGCGCTGAACAACAAGTAAGCAACACCACGGAGGGCGTCGGCGAGGATTCGCCGACGCCCTTCGGCTTGCCGGTGGCGGCCTTCGCTACGCTGGGGCGAGGCCCGAACGAAGGATCAACTTGCCCGTCGGTGTGGTGGTCGTGAGCTATGCGTCCCGTCAGCTGATCGCGCGCAACTTCGCCGGCCTGTCTGGTCATCCGGTGGTGATCGTCGACAACTACTCCAGCGATGCCGAGCGGGAGGCCTGCCGCCAACTGGCCGCCGATCGCGGCTGGCTCTTCGAGGCCGGCCCCAATGTCGGCTACGGCGAGGGAGCCAATCGGGGCCTGCGCCGGCTCAGCGAGACCGGCTGCGAGGCGATCATCGTGGCCAATCCGGATCTGGAACTCACTGCCGACCAGATCACCACCTTGGGTTCGGCCGCCGTCGCTCACCCCGACGACCTGATCGGCCCGTTGTTGGTGAACCCGGACGGCTCGGTCTGGGGCGGCCTGGGTTCGATCGCGATCGATGAGGGCCGGATCTACAGCCGGGGCGAGCCGCGTCCGCCGTACTGGCTGTCCGGGGCCTGCCTGGCGGCGTCCACTGCGCTGTGGCAGCGGCTGGGCGGCTTCGCCGAGGGGTACTTCATGTACTGGGAAGATGTCGACCTGAGCTATCGGGCGCAGCAGTTGGGCGGCATCTGCCGCCAGCTCGGCGACGTCCGGGTCCGGCACGACGTCGGCGGCACGCAGGGCGGCAAGTCGGCTCTCTACAGCTACTACAACACCCGCAACCGGCTGGTCTTCGCAGCCAAGAACCTCACCGCGGACCAGCAGCGGCTGTGGCGGCGGACGAGCTGGGCCGAACTGCGCCGGGTCGTCAGTCGTCAGCCGAGCAGACGCGCCAAGCTGACGCGAGGCCTGTGGCCGGCGCTGCGCGGCACCCTGGCCGGACGCCGGCAGGTGCTGCGATGAGCCTGGGCAAGGTGGCGGCCCGCGGCGCCGGAACCGTGATGGCGGGGCAGCTGGCCCGGGTCGTGCTGCAGGTGGCTTCGGTGGCGATCCTGACCCGACTGATCGACCCGACCGACTACGGCCTGTTCACAGCGGGCATGCTGCTGGTCGGCTTCGGCGAGGTGTTCCGCGACTTCGGTCTGTCCACGGCGGCGATCCAGGCCAAGGAACTCACCAATGCCCAACGGGACACGCTGTTCTGGATGAATGTCGCCCTCGGTGCGGCCTTCTCTGTCGCCATGGCCGTGCTGGCTCCCCTGGCGGCGTGGTGGTTCGGCGCTCCGGAGCTGACCAACCTGGCTCGACTGCTCGGGCTGGTCTTCCTGCTCAACGGCGCAGTGGCCCAGTACCGGGCCAGCCTGAACCGAACCCTGCGCTTCAATGCGCTGGTGCTGTCCGACCTCGGTGCCAACCTGGTCGGAGTCGTGGTCGCGGTGTCGATGGCTGCCACCGGCTGGAGCTACTGGTCCTTGGTCGGCCAGTCCCTGGCCGGAGGAGCGGCTCTGCTACTGCTCACCGGCGTCCAGGCCGGCTGGGTGCCGGGGCCGCCACGGCGCGCCACCGGGGTGCGCGCGATGGTCCGCTACGGTGCGGCCCTGGTGGCCAGCCAGCTGGTCAGCTACCTCAACAACAACTTCGACAACATGGTGATCGGCACCCGGATGGGCTTGGAGCCGCTGGGCCTGTACAGCCGGGCCTATCAGTTGCTGATGCGCACGGTGAACCAGTTCCGGGTGCCCACCACCACGGTGGCATTGCCGGTGCTCTCCCGGCTGGAGGGACGCGATCGCAATGACGCCTTCGTGCTGGCCGGCCAGAAGGCTCTGGGCTATGCCATCGTCCCGATGATTGCGGTGGCCGGAGCGACGGCAGTGCCGATCGTGGCCATTTTCACCGGCCCGAAGTTCCAGGCCATCGCCACCCCGTTCGCGATCTTGGCGATCGCGTCCGCTTTCCAGACGGTGGCCTATGTCGGGTACTGGGTCTATCTGGCCCGTGGGCTGACCAAGCATCTGCTCACCTACAGCCTGATCGGCCTGGCCGGCCGTGCCCTGGGGATCCTGATCGGGAGCAACTGGGGGATCGTGGGCGTGGCCATCGGCTTCGCTGTCAGTGAGGCGCTGCTGTGGCCGATCTCGATCTGGTGGCTGTCCCGCTACACGCCGATGCCGGTACGGTCGCTCTATGCCGGAGCGTTCCGTGTGCTGGGGGTGGCTGCGGTGGCCGGAGTGGCCGGCTACTTCGCCGTGTCGGCCGGGGTCGGGCTGCCCAGCATTGTGCAACTGGTCATCGGAGTCGTCGTGGTCGCTGCCGGCTATCTCGCCGCTGCGCTGATCCCCGCTTTCCGGCGGGACTACCAGGAGATCTTCGCCCTGGCCCGGTTGGCGCTGCCCAGCCGGAGCGGACGGGGGGACTGATGACACTCGTCCTGGCGATCGCCGGGCTGGCCGCGGCCGGCCTCGGCTGGATGCTGATGCGCCGCTCGCCCAGCATTGCCTTCGCCGGCATGTGTGTGGTGATCGCCTTCTTCCCGGTCTGGTGGGCGGTCACTTATGGCACCGACTGGCGTCCGCCGCTGGTCTTCGGGTCGGTGTTGCTGGCCAGCCTCATCGGACGGCTGCCGCGGCGCTACACATTGGCCGATCTCGGGGTAGCCATCTTCTTCGCGGCCGGGCTGCTTCCGGTGGTGGCCGGCGGTGCCAGCATCAGCACGGTGTTCATCCTGGTCACCGAGTGGGTGCTCGGCTTCCTGATCGGACGCTTCGTCTTCGGCTTGGTCGGACCGGAGCGGATCTACCAGACGATGGTGGTGGTCTTCGCCGTGGCCGCCGGTTTCGGCATCTTCGAGTTCGTGGCCGACTTCCATCTGTGGCGGATTCTCGGGCCGAACAACAGGCTTTACCATCTGTGGGCACAGATCCAGTACCGGGCCGGCCTGCCGCGCTCGGAAGGGGCCTTCGGGCATTCGATCGCTTTCGGCTGCTCAATGGCGTTGGCTATTCCGATGGTCTACGCGACCCGGTTCAAGCCATGGCTCAAGGTCGTGCTCACCGGTGTTCTCAGCGCGGCCGTCCTGGTCAGCTTCAGCCGGGCGGCGATGCTGGCCGCGGCGATCGGGCTGCTGGTGATCGCCGTTCGCGGCGCGACCGGGGTGGACCGGGCTTCCCGTGGGGCCGCCTGGCTCAGCCTGGGGCTGGGTGCGCTCGGCGTCGTCCCGATCATCTTCCAGGTGCTGGAGCAGGCCGGCAGTGAGGCCAGCGGCAGCGCGTCCTACCGAGGCCAGCTCTATGACCTGGTTGCGGTGATGAAGATCGTCGGACGCACCGGCGCGGCGCAGACAAGCCTCACCGGAGAGCGTTCGGTGGGCGGATTCCGCTCGATCGACAGCCAGATCGTGCTCACCGGGCTCAGCTATGGCTGGTTGATGATGGCGATCGGCCTGCTGCTGCTGGCCATCGCGGTGGTCTTGGTGTTGATCGGACGCAGCTCACCGGCCATGGTGGCCGTGGTGGCCCAACTGCCGGCGCTGGCCTCGGTGGCCCTGATCACCCAGTACGGGACGCTGTTCTGGATCGTGGTGGGGCTGGCTGTGGCTGCGCGAGCCGCCGGCAGCCAGAGCGAGCCGGAGCCGGCCGTGGTCGAGCAGCTCAGCGAGCCCGCAGCAACTCGCTGATCGCCTGCACTGCCCGCTCGACGTCGGTGAAGACGTTCTCATAGGTGTGCTGCGACTTGCCGATCGGATCCTCGATACTGTCGCTGCCCTCTCGCAGTGACCGGGATCGGGCCCGGGGCAGCGAGTTGATGATCCATTCGATCCGGGAGCCGAAGTCGGCAGGTGGGCGTTCGGTGAGTATCTCGGGGGTGTAGCGGGCCAGCTGCTTGAGGGTGAGCGTGCGGTGCAGCAGCGGCGGCGAGATCCGAGTCACCGTGGCGCGATGAGTGGTGGCTGCGGTGAGGATCAGATCGGCGGCCAGCGGCATCGCCCCGGTCAGCCAGCGAGATCGGAAATCGGAGGTCTCGATTCCGCGCCGCGCCAGCAGCGCGGCCATTTTCGGATCGATCTCCTGATCCGGCATCGCGTCGGTGCCCGCGCTGGCGAAATCGAGCGGCAGGTCCGGCAACTCGGAACGGAAGAGGTACTCCGCGACTGGCGATCGACACACGTTGCCCGTGCAAATGACCAACACCAGCGGCTTCGTCTTCATGGGGACCCTTCGTCGTCACTGCCGCTTCGAAGATAGCAGGCGGTTCTGGCCAGTCGTCGGCACGCACTGCCGCGTCTCTCGGTTCGGCGAGAGCCATGACCTACACTCATTCCGGCTGGCCATTGAAAGGGGTTGAGTTGGAGATCCAGGAGTTCCTCCGCATTCTGCTGCGGCGCTGGCCCTGGCTGGTCATTCCGCCCCTGATGTTCGCGGTGGCTGTGGGCGCGTACTCGGTTTCGCAGCCGAAGGTGTACGCCGCGAAGGCAAGCTCCTATTTCTCCTTCGCCGGCGGACGTTCAGCCAGCGATTTGAACCAGGGGGCGAACTACACGCTGCTGCAACTCGCCTCATTCGCCTCCCTGGCGACCCAGCCACTGGTGCTGGACACGGTGATCTCGGACCTCGGCCTGAACACGACTTCGACCGATCTGGCCAAGCAGATCGAGGTGACCGCCTCGACCGACACCGTCATCTTGGACATCCGGGTGGAGGCCGACACCCCGGACGATGCCGCCCGGATCGCCAACAAGGTGAACACGATCCTGGGGGAGAAGGCCAAGGAGATCTCACCGGAGAGCATCGACGCCACCACCGGCGTGCGCAGCCCGACGATCACGGCCACCGTGGTCAGCGAGGCCTTGCCGCCGACCGATGCGGCGGGCCCGCAGACCGTCCGCAATACGCTCATCGCCTTCTTCACCGGACTGATCCTCGGCCTGCTGCTGGCGATCGCCCGGGACAAGCTGGACAACCGGGTGCTCGACGCTGATGACTTGCCCGAGGGGCTGACCACCCTCGGCAATGTGCCGGCCACCCGGCAGGCCAGTGAGCCGGCCGCCTGGACCATCGGTGCGGCGGAGGCTCAACTGCCACTGGCCTTCGGCCGCGTGCACGCCAACCTGCGCTTCGCCAGTGTGGACGCTCCGATCCGGAGCCTGCTGGTGACCTCAGCCGTGCCAGGAGAGGGGAAGTCGACCGTCAGCGTCGGGCTGGCCTTGGCGCTGGCGGAAACGGGCGCTCGCACCCTGCTGATCGACGCCGACCTGCGCCGGCCCAAGATCGGCCAGTACCTCGACTTGGAGGCGTCGGTCGGCCTGGCTGATGTCCTGGTCGGCACGGTGCCGTTCGCCGATATCGTCCAGGGGTGGGGCACCCGGGGGCTAGAGGTGCTGCCGGCCGGCACCACCCCGCCCAACCCGAAGCTCCTGCTGGACTCGCATGCCATGTCGACCTTCCTCGACGAGGTCAAGGCCGCCTATGACGTGGTGGTGATCGACAGCCCGCCGCTGCTGGCGGTGGTCGATCCGCTGACGCTGACCGACAAGGTTGACGGGGTGCTATTGGTTGCCGGCCGCGGACGGGTGCGCAAGCGTCAGCTGCGCGACGCGGTCGCTGCGCTGACCGCGGCCAAGGCGAACACGATCGGAGTCGTGATGAACCGGATGCCGGTGCCCCGCGACCGTGCCGAGGCCTACGGCTACTGAGCCTCCGGGCTCTGCGAGGGTGTGCGACTGGTTGGTCTGACCGATCACCACCGACCCGGCTCTGGCAAGGAGTTCAGCACCCGCTGAGGCGAATCAAGGGGTTATCCTCTTGGCTCGCAGTGGGTAACAATTGCTGTGCTAGTAGTGTCCCGCTTGGGAAAACAACTTAAGGAACTCGGGGGAACGGCGATTCGTCGCCGCCGCTATAGAGAGCTAACCATGCGCCCGAGCATCCCCCAACTCAACGAGCGTCTTGCAGGCTTCGCCGCGCCTTTGGCCGTCGCAGCCCTGACCCTTTCCCTGCTCAGCTGGTCCCCCGCGCCGCTGGCCCAGGCAGATACGACACAGCCGGCTGGAACCACCATCGTTCAGCAGTCGGTCACCGTCACCAAGGCAAGTACCTCTTTCAAACTCCACCGCGCCAAGCGGGTGAGCACCAAGGTCGTCGGCAATGTCGGCAGCCGTGCCATCGCGCTGCGCACCAACAAAGCGTGGGCACAGACCACGCTGTCCGGCCAGGGCACCCTCTATGTGGTCGCCCGCGGCACGACCTGCAAAGGCAATGCCAAGGTGCGGGTCTACGTCGACGGCCGGAGCGTGAAGACCATCACCACCAGTTCGGTGGTGCAGTTCCAGCAGTATCCGATCATGCAGTTCTCGGGTACCCATACGGTCAAAGTGCGGCTGGTCAACGACAAGACGTTGCGCAAGCGCTGCAGCCGGGACATCTTCGTCACCGCGGTGCACTTGGCCACCAACGTGACTGTAGAGGTTCCTGGTACCACCCCGGATCCCGAGCCCACGACGCCGTCGGACACTCCGAGCGCGACGCCGACCCCGGTTGCTGATCCGGTTGAGGTCAAGCCGACCCCGACTACCTCGCAGCAGCCCGAGCCCGACCCGGTCGTCACTCCGACGCCCACGCCGTCGCTCACTCCGACTCCGACGCCCACGCCGACGCCGACCGCCAAGTCCATCGCCGAGATCTCGGCCTGGCGGGCCAGCCTGGTGCCGGGCAGCTACTTCCCCGATGCCTCGAACACCGGACTGATCGATGCCAGTGTGCTGGAGACCGTTGACGGCAATGTCACTTTGTCCGACCAGAGCAGCCAGGTGAAGGTCATCGAGAACAAGCGGTTCCGCGGGTACGTCTACCTCACCGGCAAGAACTATCTGTTCCGCAACTGCCTGTTCGAGGGCCCGGCCAACCCGCAGTACGCGGCAGTGGTTGCGCGCTACGCGACGTCGTCCGGCAACGTCTTCGAGGACTCGACCTTCAAGCCCCGCGGCATCAACTACTACAACGGGACGATCAACGGACGCGGCTTCACCCTGAAGCGCGTCGAGCTCACCGGTGCGGTGGACGGGGCCAACCCCTCGGTCGCCGACGGCGGTACTCGGCTGGACGTCACCATCACCGGCAGCTGGGTCCATGACCTGTTGCGCTGGTCTCCGGATCCGACTCACTCCGACAACCAGAGCCACAGCGACGGCATCCAGTGGATGGGCGGCCGCGGCCTGACCCTGATCGGGAACCGGATCGAAGGCCTGCTCGACACCTCGATCAGCAGCTGGGGCCCGGCCACCTACGATTCCAGCGGCAAGATGACCGGCGGTCACCCGTTCTATCCCAACCCGGTCAATGGCGAGACGCTGATGGTGAACGCCTATCAGGACAAGATTCAGCCTGGTGAGTTGACGATGCGCAAGAACTGGATCCGTGGTGGGGCGGTCGGGCTGAACATGCTCGGCGCGACCAGCGCCTGGGCCAGCAACGACGGCAGCTCGATCGAGGAGAACTGGTTCCTGAATGACCAGGGGTACGGCAAGAACCATCGGATGGTCGCCAAGGCCAGCCAGGTGATCAGCACGAGTACTAACTACGTGTGGGATCTGGCGAATCCGATGTCGAAGGCCACTCAGGTCAGCATCCGAGTGAACGTCTAGAAGCGGCATTCACCCTTGCCAACTGGGGGGCGGCAGGGATGAAGCCAGACGGAGGCCAGCCGTCCGACTCGCTCCTGGTGAGAGTCGGACGGCCGGGCCGCCCACTGCCAGTCGCCCGTCCATGGGACATAGGGCTCGCTAATTCAGCCACTGGATAGCTAGACTCTGCTTTACCAGTTGACCTTGGGGGAGGTCGGCGAGAGGGAGTTTCGGGGGGAGCTTCCTGTGGATCGTTTGCACAAATCCAGCGTGCGCAGCAATGCTGCGGGCTGGCTTCGGCGTCAGCAATGGAGCCGGGTGCGACGGTCTTTTTTCGCTTTTGCGGCTATTTCCTGCCTTACCGCGGGCTGCACCGCACCGGAAATGGTGACGCCCGCGCCAACTGCTCCGGTGTCGACACCGACACCGACACCGATGCCGACCCAGGCCGCCGCGACCGGTGCGCCGGCCCCGTCCGGTGGCACCACCGCGCAGGTGGTGCCGAGTTCCACGATGACGACGGCGGCCCCGATCGGGTTGAAGCAGACCAGTGCCGCCAACAAGGTCACGGTCTGGCTGACCTCGCTGGCCAAAGTCACCGTCCAGGGCCATGGGCCGGGCGAGATCAGCGGGCCGGCGGTGGCGGTCACTGTCCGAGTCCGCAACGGTGCGTCCACCCCGCTCGACCTGGACCACGTGATCGTGAATCTGCTGGACGCCAAGGGGCAGTTGGCCACCCCGATGTCCGGCGATCCGGCCGCACCATTTCATGGTCGGTTGGCGGCCGGTGCCGACCAGAGTGCTGTGTATGTCTTTTCCGTGACCGCCTCGGCACTCAAGCCGGTGCAGATCTCGGTCACCTACGACGTAGAAGAGCCGACAGTGCTCTTCAAGGGGAATCTGTGAGGGACGCAATGATGAAGAAGGCTCTGCTCGCGACGATCGCATCGCTCGGTCTGGTGATGATGTCGGCACCGGCCGCGCAGGCGGCTCAGCTCAGCACCATCGCACCGGTGGAGCCGCGCACCTCCAGTGTGGTCACGGCAGTGCCGCTGCCCACCGCCCAGATCGACAGCGGCGTTGTCTGGGCGGTCAAGACGGCCGGCAACACCGTCTACGCGGGCGGCAAGTTCACTGCGGCGCGCCCGGCCGGCGCCAAGGCCGGTGAGAACACCGTGCCTCGGTCGAACCTGTTGGCGTTCAACCTGACCAGTGGTGCGCTCACCGACTTCGCCCCGGTCGTCAACGGCCAGGTGAAGGCGCTCGCGGTCACTCCCGACGGCAAGAGGCTCTACGTCGGCGGCACTTTCAGCCAGGTGAACGGCAAGACCCGGTGGAGCATCGCCGCTTTCGACACCGCCACCGGCGCTCTGCTGGACACCTTCAAGGCTGCGGTCGGCGGCTCCTATGTGAACAGCATCGTGGCCACCAATGACGTCGTCTACGTCGGCGGTCTGATCAGCGCAGGCAATGGCGTCACTCGCAAGAACCTGATGGCTTTCGACTCGGCCGGCAAGCTGCTGGCCTGGGCGCCGACCACCGACATTCAGGTGGACGGGATGTCGCTCACCCCGTCCGGTGACAAGCTCATCGTGGGCGGGCGATTCACCCTGGTGAACGGGGTCGCACAGCGAGGCCTGGTGGCGCTCAACCCGTCCGACGGCAGCATCGTCAGCAACTGGATCGCTCCCACGATCATCAAGAACGGTGCGACCAACGGCAAGGCGGGCATCTATTCGGTGACCGCTGACGCCGACTCGATCTACGCCACGGCATGGTCCTTCGGCGGCGTAACCGCTGGCAACCTGGAGGGCTCGGCTCGGATCGACCCCGATACCGGTGCGATCATCTGGATGCAGGACTGCCACGGCGACGAGTACAGCTCCTACTCCGACGGCACCAATGTGTATTTCGCCGGCCACCCGCACGACTGCCAGACTGTTGGCGGCTATCCGCAAGGTGACGGATCGAACATGCGCTATGCGGTCGGCTTCAGCAAAGAGGTGAAGGGCACGCTGGATTCGGCGACGGCCAACTCCACCTACTCCAACTGGGGCGGCCAGCCGGCGCCGGCCATGCTGAACTGGTACCCGGACGTGATCTCGGGCGGCGCCACCGGTCAGGGTCAGGGTGTGTGGAGCTTCGACGGCTCCGGAGACTACGTGGTGGCCGGCGGCGAGTTCCCCGGCATCAACAACAAGACTCAGTACGGACTGGCCCGCTTCGCCCGCAGCGACGTGGCCGGAACCACCGGTGACGGCCCGCGACTGACCGGCTCATCACCCAACGCAGCCTTCGCCTGGACGATCTCGGCCGTGTCGCCGGCGGCCGGCCTGGCCAGCGTGTCGGTTCCGATCAACTGGGATCGCGATGACAAGACGCTGACGTACGACCTGTTCCGGTCGGCAGACTCGCATACCTGGACCAAGGTGGCCACCAAGAGCCTGGACTCCAACTTCTGGGCGCTGTCCTCGTTCAACTTCGCCGACGACAGCGCCGGACTCACTCCCGGCCAGAGCTACAGCTACCGGGTCACCGCGACCGACAGCAACGGCAACGTGGCCACGTCCACCGACGCCACGGTGGCCATCGCCAGCAGCACAGTGAGCGATTACCAGAAGGCTGCGCTGGTCGACGGGGCCCGCACCTACTGGTCGTTGGGCAATGGCGCTGCGACCGACCTGCTCGGCGCGAACAACGGTGTGGTCGGGTCGATGGTCGGAACCACCATCGACTCTGGCCGCACCGCCGCGAAGTTCCCTGGCACCTTCTCCAGCTCCAACATCGGCTCGGTGAGCAAGGTCTCCCAGCCGCAGCGGTTCACACTCGAGGGCTGGTTCCGCACCAGTCGGGGTGGCGGCAAGCTGTTCGGCTTCGGCAGTTCGCAGAGCGGGACGTCCAGCAGCTACGACCGGCACGTCTACATGAACGCCGCCGGTGCACTGTCCTTCGGCGTCTACACCAACAAGACCAATGTGATCACCTCCGGCAGCGGCTATGCCGATGGCAGGTGGCACTACGTGGCCGCCAGCATGGATCCGACTTCGGGGATGGCTCTGTACGTCGACGGCGTCCAGGTGGCGTCCGGTGCCAACCGCTACGCACAGGTCTATGACGGCTACTGGCGCATCGGCAGTGACAGCGTGAGCAGCTGGCCGAACGCCAACGGTAGCTACTTCGTGGGTGACGTCGACGAGTTCGCTGTCTACGGGACGGCGCTGAGCTCGGCTCAGGTGGCCAACCACTACGCGGTGGGCAAGGGCCTGACCGCACCGACGGTGTCGTTCACCAGTAGCGCCACTGATCTGGCGGCCACCTTCGTGGCCACCGCCACCGCGGCCCAGGGGACGATCAGCAGCTATGCCTGGGACTTCGGAGACGGACAGACCGGCACCGGGGACACCGCCAGCCACACCTACACCGCGGCCGGCACCTATCCGATCACGCTGACCGTCACCGACTCCAACAACGTGATCGGCACGGCCACCGGCTCAGTGACGGTGACCACTCCGCATGCGGCGCCGACGGCCGACTTCTCGACCAGTGTCAACGGGCTGGGCGTCTCGGTCGATGCCAGCGCGTCCACCGCCGACGGCGGGGACTCGCTCACCTACTCCTGGAACTGGGGCGACAGCAGCCCGGCCGACACTGGCAAGACGGCCAGCCACACCTACGCCGCCCCCGGTGACTACCAGGTGAGCCTCACCGTCACCGATGACCACTCACTGACCGACAGCAAGACCAAGACGGTCAGCCCGACCCATGCCGCGCCGGAAGCCTCGTTCACCACCACGGCGGACGGTCTCGGGGTGGCGGTGGATGCGAGCGCGACCACGCTGGCTGATGGGGCGACCGCGACCTACGCCTGGGATTGGGGCGACGGCAGTGCGGACGGCTCCGGCAAGACGGCCAGCCACACCTACTCTGCGGCCGGCACCTACACGGTGAAGCTGACCGTGACCGACTCGTTCAGCTCGACCGACACCAAGTCGTCCTCGGCTTCGGTGTTCGATCCGGCGAATGCCACGGTGGTGCTGGCCCGGTTCGGCACTGCGGTCAAGCCCGGCTGGGGTGCCGCGGACGTGGGCGGCAACTGGAGCCTGGGCGGCCTGTCGTCCTCCTGGTTCTATGTCGCCGACGGCTCGGGCAAGATCAAGCTCTCCAAGGGGCTGGAGGCACGCGCCTCGCTGAACTCGGTGTCGGTGCAGGATCTGTCGGCGTCGTCCTCGATCTCGCTGGACGCACTGCCGGTCGGCGGCCCGGTCCGGTTCTACATGGATCTTCGCCGCAATGCCGACGGCACCGCGGCCTACCGGGTCCGGACCGACATCTCGGTCACCGGCCAGGTCACTCAGCATCTGGTCAAGGCGGTCGGCGGAAGTGAGACCGTGCTGGTCAGCAAGACGGTCTCCGGGCTCACCTACGCCCCTGGCGACAAGCTGAACCTTTCCACCCAGCTGGCCACCAGCGGCGGCTCGACGAGCTTCAAGGCCAAGGTGTGGCTGCGTGGCGCCGATGAGCCGTCCAGCTGGACGGTGTCCACCTCCAACTCGGAGGCGTCCCTGCAGGGACCCGGCGCGTTCGGGGTGAAGACCTACACCAGCGGCAATGCCACCAACACGATGGTGTTGTCGGTCGACGACGTGGTGGTCGAGCGCAGCTGAGCGGCGGCTCGCCGGTTCAGGAAGCTGCGCCGGCGAGCACAGCGGCAGTGCCGGACAGGCCAAGCCTGGTGGCGCCGGCGTTGATCATGGCCACCGCGGTGGCCCAGTCCCGGATGCCGCCGGAAGCCTTGACTCCGAGCCGTCCGCCGACCGTGGCCGCCATCAGTTCGACGGCATGGACCGAGGCACCGCCGGCCGGGTGGTAGCCGGTGGACGTCTTGACGAAGTCGGCACCGGCAGCCTCGGCGGCCTGGCAGGCGGACACGATCTCGTCATCGGTCAGCGCGGCCGACTCGATGATCACCTTGAGCACCCCCGGCACCGCGGCCCGAACGGCGGCGATCTCGTCGCGGGTCGCATCCAGACGCGCGGCCTTGATCAGGCCGAGGTCAATCACCATGTCCACCTCATCGGCGCCGGCTGCGACCGCCTCGGCGGCTTCGGCCGCCTTGATCGCGGCAGTGTGCTTGCCGGAGGGGAAGCCGCAGACGGTGGCCAGCTTGAGCGGTCCGAGGTCGAAGCTGACCGGCAGCATCGCCGGAGAGATGCAGATCGAGTACGTGCCCAGGGCCTTCGCCTCGGCCACGAGGGAGCCGATGTCGGCGACGGTCGCGGTGGGCGAGAGCAGCGTGTGGTCCACGTAGCGGACCAGTTCGGTGGTCATCACAACCACTGACCCTAGCTCAGCAGAAGCGGCGGCGGTAAGCCAGTGGGGCCACTCCGACGTTGCGCCGGAAGTGGTCACGCAACACGACCGCGGAGTTGAAGCCGACCTGGCTGGCGATCCGCTCCACCGGCTCGTCGGTGGTCTCGAGCCGCTCGCGGGCAGCCAGCACCCGCTGCTGGGTGAGCCATTGGTGGGGGGTGGTGCCGGTCTCGGCCAGGAATCGGCGGGCGAA
>Ga0268263_1000621_pt1 | contig 47703 bp, 51 predicted proteins | sample Biomet5_FD_190358 | JGI IMG/M metagenome (GOLD analysis project Ga0268263, IMG submission 190358) | Microbial communities from bioreactor (seeded with sewage sludge) at LBNL, California, USA - Biofuel metagenome 5 (SPAdes) (version 4) | ecosystem: Engineered > Bioreactor > Anaerobic >... | reverse complement strand
ACTTCCCGTCTGCCTATTTGCTTTGCCCCTATCTCTTTTCTGCCCATGATTTACGCGGCAGAGTGCGTTCGTTCACTCGCTCTCCGCCGCGTTCGGTTCGTCGGCTCTTATTATCTTAATGACATTGCCCGTCCGGGCGGTATAACCGTGGGAACCCCCGTCATCCTTTCAATTCAACCCGCGCGTCTCCCAGCTTCATTCATTCCCACCGATCCGCGCGCCTCCGGCTTTGTCCGTTCCCGGCAACCCATTCGGCTCCCCCGGCTTCATTCATTCCCACCAACCCGTGCGCCTCCGGCTTTGTCCGTTCCCGGCAACCCATTCGGTTCCCCCGGCTTCATTCATTCCCACCGACCGGTGCGGTGGGAATGCTGTTTCCGTAACCAGTGCGTACACTGGTGGAGGAAACAACACCTTCAGTCAGTGCGCCGCCCGGAAATCCCGCAGGATTTCAGGCGCACGCAGATCCTTCCCTCCGCGCTCAAAAGACACGAAGTGGATTTTGAGCGCTCCTCGATGAAAAGACGCGAAGCGGATTTTCATCGCTCTGGCGCGAAGCGGATTTTGTGCGCCATCTTAATGGTGTGCGTACCGCACGATGATGTCCTGCCGGTAGTCGCCAAAACCCCGGCCGAACAGGTTCATGCCGCCCACGTGCTGCGCATCCGGCTCCACGCCCATGCGCATCGTGAAGTGGTCGCCCGACTGGATGTCCAGCTGTTCCAGCTTCACGCCGGACACCTTCATATGGTCGATGAAGCTGCCCTCGCCGTCGATGTGCCAGGTGACCAGGTGGCCGAACTGGGTGGAGCTGTCCGACCACCAGTCCGGGTTCAGAAGGCCCCTGCGCCCGCCGAAGTCGCCGGGGGACAGCCAGCTGCCGATTCTAACGCCGTTGACGAACAGGCTGATGTCGCTGGGCCACTCGGGCCGGTAGTTGATGGCCTCCGAGCAGGCCTCGAAGGAGATCTCCACCGCCTCCAGCAGGATGTTCTTCAGCGGCATCGTCGGGAAGCGGTATTCCAGATACCCCTGCCGCATCCAGATCAGCTGCGCGCCGAAGTGCCCCGGCAGGTAGAAGGCCAGCGGATTGTCCTGAATGCCGATGTAGCCGTTCTCGTCCGCCAGGCCGCAGGTGGGCTTGATGCCGCCCGCCTCGCTGTAACAGCCGATGGGCATGACCATCTGGTCCACGTAGTGGGGGCGCTTCTCCCGGGCGGCCAGGCTGACGGTCATCAGGTCCGTCAGGCGGCTGCACAGCTTCATCGTGCCGCGCACGCCCGCCTGAATCTCGCCGCCGACCAGCCCCGCCTTCTCCAGCACCGTCACGTTCATCGAGACCGTGGACAGCGGCACGTTCAGCGCCTGCGCCAGCTCGTTGACGTTCATGCTGCGGTTGCCCAGAACGTGAAGGATCTCCAGCCTCAGTTCGCTGGACAGCGCATGGGCGACCGGCTGGATGCGCCGGATGTCCGTATTGATGTCCAGGTGCACCTGCTTGCTCCCGGTGACGTCGTCCGCCATGCGCTTCCCTCCTTGCGCCGCTTCCCGCTCATCATATCCCCGCCGGGCGAAAAAGTCCAGCGGAAAGTGCCCAGGAGGCCGAAGCATGCTCCCGCCTTTCGGCGGGAGGCAGTCGCGCTGGACCGGCTTAGTCTCCAATCGGGTCGTCGATCATCGTCGCAAGCCTGAACTCATGTTGGTGCCCGTCGCTGATCTCGGTCATGGATTCCAGGAAGTGCACGTGGCGGTCGCCCACGGGAATCGTCCCGCCGATCCGTCCGCAGAACTCGTGAAAGTGGTTCTCATAGAAATCCGTCTGAAAGAAGACCTCGTGCACATGATCCTGCGAGCCGAAGGGGATGGCCGGGCCCGACATCGTCGCAAACCTGTGGTTGTGCGGATCGGTTGAAACCTCCGCTACCCGCACGCTTCCCTGCACTTCATGCACATGGGTCTGGTCGGAACACGAAGGGCGCATGATATTGCCCATAGATGGCACCTCGCATCGATATTGGGCGCCATAGCAGCGCCCAGTCCTTTACTATGCGCGGAACGCCCTTTGTGTACGGATACCAATATTGCCTGGGGCCGGCAAATTCGGTTGAGGCGCGCGAAATTGGGTATATTGGATGCGGAACAATCCATGACGGCGGACGAGCCGGAGGAGAGGATGAGTCACATGCCGGAAAACGCGCAGCATACGATCAAGAACATCGATTTTTCCACCGTGCAGACGCTGACAGATTTGGTAGCCTACCAGCCGGGGCAGGTGGTCAGCAAGACCCTGGCCCAGAACAAGGCGGTGAGCCTGACGCTGTTCGCCTTTGACAAGGGCGAGGAGATCAGCGCCCACGATTCCTCCGGCGACGCGATGATCGCGGTGCTGGACGGCCTGGCCCGGATCACCATCGGCGGCGAGCCGTTTGAGGTCGGCCAAGGCCAGGCGATCGTGATGCCCGCCCGGGTGCCCCACGCCGTCTACGCCGCCGAGAAGTTCAAGATGCTATTGACGGTGGTCTTCCCGCAAGGGTGACGGGAGAGAATTACGCGGACTCCCCTGCCAGAGGGATCCCCGCAAGGGAAACAGCAAAGCGCGGAGTGCAGATCATGCGCTCCGCGCTTTTACGATGTCAATGAACCTCATGGAAACCGGTATAAACGCATCCAGATTGTGGAAGAATTGACAATACCGCCGGGCAAGAATTATAATGGGAACCAACATACGGGCGGTCGGCTGAGCATTTCACCCCGACCGCCGGCTTAAACCGGGCGGTTTTCATACGATATATAATGACGGCATATACTGAAACCGTCGAACGGCGAGGGAAATTTGGAGCGGGCGAGGTGATCATCGGCTTGACGTTCTTGGATCGCATGGTGCAGGTGGTGTCCATCGCCATCGTCGTCGTGGCCGGCATGGTCGTGCTGGCGCTGGTTCCTTATTTCCAGGCCGCCCGGACCGACCAGACGAACCCTGTCGCGGAGGCCGCCGCGGAAGCCGAACAAAGCCCGCAGCCCGACGCCGCGGCGCAGGCCGAGTTGCCGGAGATCGTCGAACAGATCGAGGCGACCGCGCAGCCCGAGGCGACCGCGCAGCCCGAAGCGGCCGCACAGCCTGAAGCGACCGCGCAGCCGGAGGCGACTTTGGCACCGGTGGTCACGCTGCGGGGGGAGGCCGCTTCGTCGCCGCAGGCCACCGGCCAGCCCACGGTGGAGGATCTGCTGCAGTCGGCCGAGGCCGGCCTCACCGTGCTGGCCTCGCCGGGGGTGCTGCCCAAGGTCAGCGATCCGCCGCTGCCGGAGGAAACCCAGCCGCCTGCCGAACTGACGCTCGCGCCGATGAGCGTGCTCGCCAGGGACTACCGGCAGGGCGCGAACATCGTCCCCTACGGCGGGATGCCCGTCCCGGCGCTGATCCAGCACGACTACAAGACCCCCGTGGCCACGCTGTACGGCCGGGACATCTCCGTCTGGACATCCGGGTGCGGCGCGGACGCGGTATCGATGGTGGTCGGCTACCTGACCGGCGAGACCAAGCAGACGCCCTACACGCTGTTCCGCTGGGCCGCCGAGCATGGGTTCTACAAGGGTTCCGGCCTGGATCACGACGCGCTGACCGCGATGGCCGCGCTTTACGGCGTCAAGGGCTGGTGGACCGCTTCCGATGCGGACGCCATCCTGCGGGCGCTGAACGCGGGGCAGCCGGTCATCGCCCACATGGGGCCGGGCGCGTTCACGAACAACGGACACTACATCGTGCTCCGGGGCGTCGCGCCGGACGGCACGATCTACGTCAACGACCCGGCGAAGCTCGAGAACTGCTACAAGACCTATCCGCTGGACCAGATCATTCAGGAGAGCAAGAGCGACGACCCCTTCATGATCTGCGCGAAACCATAGAATAGGCGCTCAAAATCCACTTCGTGTCTTTTGAGCGAGAGGGTAGTCCTGCGCGGGCCAACACCTGCAGGATTTCCGGGCGGCCCGCTGACCAGCGGAAATGTTTCCTCCACCAGTGTGCGCACTGATTACGGAAACGCGTTCCCGGCGACAAGTCGCCGAGAACGATTGACAAAAAACGAAGGAAGTATTGAGGACGCCCCTGCCGGGGATGCGGCGGGGGCGTCTTTGGGTTTACAGCACCACGGAGGATGTGTATTCGATCTTGATGCTGCCTACCTTGGTGCGCAGCAGCTTCGCCTTGTTGCCGTTTCCGTCCTCGATGGTCATCTTCTCCATCTCGTTGGCGTCGAAGAACGCCACAACCTTGCCCTCCACGAAGCCCGCCCAGTTGATGCGCTTCGCGCCCTCCGGGTCCACGGTCTCCTCGAGGCTCTTGATGGAATGGTTGTCGTCGGTCATGGGGGGTACCTCCTGCGTATTGATGGCGGCGCGAGCCGCGTCGTTCCAGTATAATCCCAACGCGCGCCCGGCGCAACGGGGTTTGTGTAAAGGGTCCCGGCCTTGACAACGGCGGCGGGAGGGTGCTATTGTACCCCGTAGAAGGCTGTGAAGGAGGGGATTGGAATGGACGCGACCGAAGCCATCCGCGCCCGGCGCAGCATCCGGAAGTTCGCGGAGGGGGCCGAGATCCCGGAGGAGCACCTGAAACTGATGCTGGAGGCGGCGATGATGGCCCCCAACGCCAACAACACGCGCCCCTGGGATTTCACGGTGGTGAGGAGCGCGGAGATCCGAAAGCGAATCGCCGAGGTTCACCCCTACGCCCGGATGGTGGCGAAGGCCTCAGTGGCGGTTGTGGTGGGCGTGCGGCCCGACCTGCTGCCGGAGGGCATGGCCGGGTTCTGGCCTCAGGACTGCGCCGCCGCCACCGAAAACCTGCTGCTTCAGGCCGTCGCGCTGGGCTACGGCGCGGTGTGGTGCGGCGTGTACCCGCAAGCGGAGCGGGTGGAGAGCATCCGAAAGGTCCTGGGCGGCGAGAGCGTGCCCTTCAACGTGATCGCGGTGGGCGTGCCGGACGAGGTGCCCGCCGCCCGCGGCTATTACGACCCGGCGCGGGTCCGGACGCTGTAGTCGGGGCGGTTTTTACAAAAGAGGGGAATCCATGCAGAACCTTCGCTTTCCGGACGCGGACTTCGACGCCCGGCTGACATTGATCGACAGCGCCCAGGCGTTTCACTGGCGTGAGACCGCGGACGGCGCGTTCTTGGCGGTGTCCGGCGGCGTGCCGATGCGGGTGACGCAACGAACGCGCGGCATCGCGGTGGAAGCGCCGGACGGCGTGAGCGAGGCGTTCGTGCGCCGCTACTTCGACCTGGACCGGGATTACCAGGCCATCGTCCGGGAGTATTGCGATTGCCCTCCGGCGGCCGAGGCGTTTTCAAAGCTGCCGGGGCTTCGCGTGCTCCGCCAGCCGCCCTGGGAGGCGCTGGTCGCGTTCCTGCTGTCCCAGAACAACAACGCCGCACGCATCGGAAAGCTGGTGCGCGCGGTGTGCGAAACCTTCGGCGAGCGCGTGGAGGCCAATGGGTGCGTTCTTCACGCCTTTCCCACGCCGGAGGCCCTTTATGAAGCCGGCGCGGAGGCGCTCCGGAAGCTGGGCTGCGGCTACCGGGCGGAGTACCTGGAGAATACCGCCAGGAGGGTGCTGGAGGGCTTCCCGCTGGAGGGCCTTCAGGCGATGCCCTATGGGGAGGCCCGCGAAAAGTTGATGGAATTGCCCGGCGTCGGGCCCAAGGTGGCCGACTGCGTGCTGCTGTTCGGCTGCGGGCACCTGTCGGCCTATCCGGTGGACGTGTGGGTGGCTCGGCTGTCCCGCGCGTGGTTGGGGCTGGAGGGGGAGACGCCCAAGGCGATCTCGGAGAGCGCCCGCGCCCGGTTCGGCCCCCACGCGGGCATCCTACAGCAGTACCTGTTCCACTGCGCCCGGTGCGGGATCATTAAGACATAATGACGCAGCCCCCGGAAATCCGCGGATTTTCGGGGGCTGCGCTTAAATGACGGCAATCTTTGGCGCTCTGGCCGGATCGTAAGGCGGAACTCCTGCGCTTATAGCGCGTACCCTTCCTTGCTGGTGCGCAGCGCCTCCTTCTCCGGGTCCTCGGAGAAGGCCTTGATGTCCGCCACGCACAGCGAATGGTCGCCCAGATCGAGAATCTGCCGGACTTCGCACTCAAAGCACGCCCGCGCCTGTTTCAACACCGGAAAGCCGGTCTGCCCGGCGGCCAGTTCGATGCCCAATTCCTTCACCTTGTCCACCTTCGCGCCGCTGGTCGCGCAGACTTTTTTTGCCTGCTCCCGGAGCGACTGATCCGGCAGGCACAGCGAAAACCGATGGGTGCTGCGGATCACTTCCAGCGTGTGCTTTTTGTTGCCCACCGAGATGACCAGCGTGGGCGGGGTGATTGCGGCGAACGTCCACCAGGATACGCCCATCGCGTTGCATTTCTCCTGAGGGTCCCGGGTGATCACGTAGGCAAACGGGTGCGGCGCGGTGGCGCGGAAGGCCTCGGCCATGTTCATATCCATTCCTCCATCCAGCGCTCTATTCGGGCGGCTGATCCTCAGATATTATACCACTTTTGGCGGTTCTCTCCAAGGCGGGCGCCCGTTTTTTTTCATCCATGCCGCGCGCTTTGGAAGCCCGCGGGTACGATTTAAGTAAAATTATATCGATACGCTCTTGACAAAACGGCGAAATTCTGCTATCGTATTCGTGGTAAATCGTAGATCACGCCAACATTCATTCGGAGGTGTTCTATTTATGAAGAAATTCGCCGCGCTCCTGCTGGTTCTCGTGCTCGCCGCCGGGCTGATGACCATTTCCGTCTCCGCTGAGGGCGACCTGAAGACGGGCCTGGCGGTCGTCTCCTCGCTGGCCAACTCAAAGTCCGCCGCCGCGGACGCGGACGGCCTGGCCCAGACCGACGCCTACGTGGTCGCCGTCACCGTCGATCAGGCGGGCAAGATCGCGGACTGCAAGATCGACTCCATCCAGGCCAAGATCAACTTCGGCGCCGACGGATCCCTCAAGACCGACATCGCCACCACCTTCAAGACCAAGAACGAGCTGGGCGCCGATTACGGCATGGCCAAGGCTTCCGGCATCAAGAAGGAGTGGAACGAGCAGGCCGCCGCGATGGCCGAATACGTGAAGGGCAAGACGCTGGATGAGGTGCTCGCCATCGGCATGGACGATAAGAAGCTCGCCACCGACACTGCGCTGACCGCCTCCGTCACCGTCAGGATCGACAGCTTCGTGGCCGCCATCGCCAAGGCCGTGCAAAACGCGCAGAGCGCGGGCGCCAAGGAAGGCGATAAATTGGGCCTGGGCATCACCACCGACATGAGCATGTCCAAGGCCGCCGCCGCCGACGCCGCCGGCTCCGCCCAGTCCTACTCGTACATGACCGCGGTCACGTACAACGATCAGGGCGCCGTCACCAGCTGCATCATTGACGGCCTGCTGGGCACCGTGGCGTTTGACGCCAAGGGCCAGATCACGTCCGACATCAACGCCGCCCCCCAGACCAAGGACGAGCTGGGTGACGCCTACGGCATGAAGAAGGCCTCCAAGATCGGCAAGGAGTGGAACGAGCAGGCCGCCGCGTTCGCCGCCTACATGGTGGGCAAGACGGCCGAGCAGATCACCGGCATCAAGGTGAACGACAAGGGCGAGGCCGCCGAACAGGATCTGGCCAGCGTCGCTACCATGTCCGTCTCGCCGCTGCAGCAGGTCGTGCTGAAGGCGCTGCAGGCTTAATCATTCGAACTGCAGGGGCCTGAAATCCTCCCGCTGACTGAAAGAAGAATGCCGCCACCGGTGTGCGCACCGGCGGCGGCATTTTCCTGTCCGCGCTTGACAGCGGGGTTTATCCGGAGTATGCTGTGTGAGAAAAGTAATACAAATCATACCTCTATGCGGAAAAGGGAGGGCCTGGAATATGCTCAGGATTGCGCTGATCGCGCTCGGCGCGCTGGCGGCGTGCCTGGCCGCGGCGGCGGCGCTTTTCTACCACAACACGCAGTACGACCGCGGCGCGGCGGGGCGGCTGAGGCGGGCGGGGTTTTCGGAAAAGCGGGCGGCGCTGCCGGACGGCACCCTGCTGAACTACGGCGAGGGGCCGGACGGCGGCCCGGCGCTATTTTTGATCCACGGGCAGACGGTCAACTGGCGGGACTACTGGAAGGCGCTGCCCGCGCTTTCGAGGCGCTTTCACGTCTACGCGGTGGACTGCCACGGCCATGGCGGCTCCGCCAAGGACCCGGCGAAGTACACCGCCCGGGCGATGGCGCGGGACTTCGTCTGGTTTCTGGAAAACGTGGTGGGGGAGAAGGCCTACATGTCTGGCCACTCCTCCGGCGGGCTGCTGGCGGCGCTCGTGGCCGCGGAGGCGCCGGATCGCGTGCTGGGCGCGGTGCTGGAGGACCCGCCGCTTTTCTCCACCGAGGCGCAGCGGAACCCCACCGCCTTCGCCTGGGTGGACGGCTTCCGGAACATCCACGCCTTTCTGAACCAGCGGGAGGAGGCCAGCTACACCCGCTACTACCTGAAGCACAGCGAGATGAGAAAACTGATCGGCAGGGGCTGGGAGGGCATGGAGCGCTACGTGCTGAAGTTTTTGGAAAAGCATCCCGGAAAACCGCCCCGCGCCTTCTTCCTGCCGCCCTCCGCCAACCGCATGTTTGACATGCTGAATGCCGACTACGACCTGCGCTTTGGCGACGCGTTCTACGACTGCCGCTGGTTTTCCGGCTACGACCGGGATAAGGTGCTGTCCGCCATCCGCTGCCCGTCGGTCTTGATCCACGCCAACTGGAAACTTTCGCCGGACGGCGTGCTGCTGGGCGCGATGAACGACGAGGACGCGGAGCGCGCCCGCAGCCTGATCCCCGGATGCCAGTTGGTCAAGGTGAATTCCGGCCACGACGTCCACTGGGAGAAGCCGCAGGCGTTCGTGAAAGTGATGACGGATCTCCTGGATAAAACCCGGTAAACGCGCAAACGCCCCCTTCCGACGTGGAAGGGGGCGTTTGCACATCCCGGGGATTCACCATCAGCGGGATTCCTTCTTCCGCCCGCAGTAGGGGCAGCACACCCAGGCGTCCTCCTGCGGCTTCCCGCAGCCGGGGCAGCGGGCGCGCAGCGGCTCGGCGCACATCGGGCAGACCAGGTAACCGCGCTTCACGTTCGCGCCGCAGGCGGGGCAGCGGCAATCCGCCGGGCGGACGATTAAGTAGACGATCAGCGCCGCCACGTTGCCCAGCAGCACCAATATGCCCCACAGCGCGGGCTTGAAATCCCGCCTGCGGGCATCCCGGAGGACCCAGAAGGCCATCAAAAGGATCAGCGTCACCGTGCCGAACGCCCAGATGGGGAACAGATTGTGCACCACTTGCCATCGGTTGATCATGGAGTTGTACGCGGTATTGGTGGAGCCGTTGTTTTCATACAGCGCCAGCGCGTACAGGCCGTTATCCGCCTTGACCAGCTGCGCGCACCAGTCGCCCGCCTGATTGAATTGGTCTCGCTCCCACTCGCAGTAGCGCTTGACCGCGTCCACGTCCGCCTGGGTCGCGCCGCCCGCCAGCGCGTTCAATGCTTCGTCGCTGTTCATCCATTCCTCGCGCTCTACGCCGCCGGAGGCGGTAGTCGTGCTCCGTCCATCGTGCTCCTCCCAGCCTTCGTCCCAGTCGGCGGAATCAACGCCCCCCAGGGATTTGCTATAGGCCTCATACAGCGGCTCATTCAGCTTTGGGAAAAGGCTGGCGCGGGCGGGGTCGTTCCGGTTGAAGGCCATGAGGTCCTCCGGCGCGTTGTACGGGCCGGTGAGCATCAGAAAGCGGTGCAGAATCTGCCCCTCGCCGTCCAGAATCAGCGCCAGCGCGCCGTAGCTGTATTCGCCCATCGAATCCCGCCAGTTGAGAAAATGAGGCGAGATCACCAGCCGGAGCTGCTTGGCACCGTCCAGCAGGCTGCCATTCAGCGAGCCGGAGACGCCGCCCTTCCGGTCCGTCAGGATCAGGTTGCCGTCTTCGCTGCCCAGCCAGGCGGCAGCGCCCTCCATATCCACGGCCTGCGCGCCGCCGAAGGCCAGGTCGGTCCGCACCTGCTCAAGCTGCTGCGAAACTTCGTCGCCGCGGGTCCGCGCGTCTCCCTGCCGAAGCAGCCACATCCCCGCACCCGATGCCGCGAGCGCCGCCGCCAGCAGGACGCACGCGAACTTCAGCCCGTCCCGTCTACGCTTTTTCATGTTCCCGCTCCTTTTCCAGCCAGTAGGCCATCAGCGGCGACAGCGCCAGCACAAGCCCCATCAGCGCGCCGCTTCCCAGCAGAATTCCCTTGAAGGCCGTGCCGCCCCGGGACCAATCCTCCAGGGCGAAGGCCGCCGCCAGCAGGAAAGCAAGCGCTGAGGCCAGGAACAAAAGATTCTGCCGCCGCGCCTCCCGCTTCTCCCTCAGCCGCTGAGCAGCCCGGCCGATCTCCGGCCCGAGCCGCGTAAGGTTCCGCAGGGCGGCGTCCTCCGATTCTCGGTCCCCGTCCGGCCCGGTCAGCGCCTCCCGCAAGGTTTGCTCATTCACCGGAATCCGCCTCCTTAAGCTCCGCTTCCAGCCGCTTTAGCGCGTCGTGCAGCCGCCATTTGACCCGCACAACCGGGATGCCCAGCGCCGCCGCGATGTCCCGGTAGCCCATGTCCAGCCGGTAGCGCATGGTGACCATCGCCCTCTGTTCGTCCGGAAGGCGCTCAACCGCCCGCCGCACGGCCGCCGCCGCCTCGCGCGCCACCGCGGCCTCCTCCGGCCCGGCGGCGGCATCCGCGCATTCCCAATCGGGCAGCGGCAGCGCGGGCCTGAGCCGCTTCTCGTCCAGAAACAGCCGGTAGGCGATGCGGAACACCCAGCCTTCAAACCGCGCGCCCGGCAGCAGGCAGAAGCCCGGCAGCTTCTCCAGCATCCGCATCAGCGCCTCCTGCGTCAGGTCGTCCGCGGCCCCGGCGGCGCCCAGTCCCAGGAAAAAGCGGCGCAGCGGGCGGTACAGCGTCTCGCATAGCGCGTTCAGAGCCTCCCGGTCGCCCGAGCGCGCCGCGCGCACCAGACCCTCGTCCACGCTGTCACCTCCCGTTCATGGATACAACGGATGGGCGCGCCAGAAGTTGGCGGAAAATGGAAGAATTAACACATACATAAAAAACGCCGGGCGGAAACGCCCGGCGCTCAAAGATTGGATCAGAAGATCAGTTCGCTTTCTGCCGCCTTCGCCTCCCGGCGGAGCAGCGCCCACTCCTCTTCGGTCAGCGGGTTCAGGAAGCTCTCGTCCGCATGAGCCAGCATGAATGAGAAGTGCTCAAAGTTTCCGGGCGGCACCAGCGTGTTCGCGCCCTTCAGCACCGCGTACTTCATCGCGGCCACGCCGAGCGCCTCGTCGCCCCAGATCGGCTGGCACCAGGACTTCGGGTAGGGCCGCGCCTCGCCGTCCCGCCACTGGCGGCGGACCAGCGCCTTCATGCCCAACAGGCCGATGCCCTTTTCTTTCACCGCCTGGCTGATCCGGTCGCCCCAGCCGCGGCAGATGCCCAGCGCCCAGTTGAGCGGGAACAGCACCGTGTCGAAATCGTACATCGAAAGCGCGCGGAGCGCTACGTCCTCATTGTGGGCGGAGAACCCCACGTTGCGGATGAGGCCGTCGCGCTTGGCCTTGAGCACCGTCTCCATCGCGCCGCCCGGGCCGAACGCGGTATCGAGGTCCTTGTCGGTGGTCAGCGCGTGCAGCTGATAGACGTCGAAATGGTCGGTATTCAGCTTCCTCAGTGAGGTTTCCAGCTTTTCCTTCGCGCCCGCGGCGGTGCGCTCCTCTGTCTTGCAGGCCAGGAACACGTTTTTGCGGTAGGGCGCAAGCGCCGGCCCCAGCCGGTCCTCCGCATCGCCGTAGGTGGGCGCCACGTCGAAATAATTGACGCCCGCCTCGATGGCCTTCGCCACGTAGCGGTTCGCGTCCTGCTGCGCCTCGTCCATGTTGATGATGCCGCCGAATACGACGGCCGAAACGCCGATGCCAGTCCGACCCAGCGGATGGTACAGCATGCGATCACTCCCTTTCGATACCATGATAGCACATTTCGCGCGGGACTGGCAAAATCCGGGCACGTTAAAATTCTTTAAAACACTTGGCAGGCGGGTTCCGCCGGGGCAGCAAAAACCGGGGAGGGGCTTCGCCCTCCCCGCGCTTTTTGGAGGTTTACTTGATCAGCACCGCGAAGTTGTCATTCGCCGGCCAGACCTGGGTGTGCTGCTGCGCGACGGGGTCAAAACTCTTGGCCACGTTGGCGGATACGTACTTGTACAGTTCCTGCAGCGTCACGGCGCGGTCATTGTTGGCGTCAGCCTTTAGGGCGCCCGGCGTAGAACTGCCGTTGCTGGCGTTGGGGACGCGGCCCAGCCCCATGCCCGCCCAGTAGGTGAACCAGCCGAAGTCGTTGGCGCCGCCGCCCCAGGACTCTTCCAGCGCTTCGGAGGCGGTCAGGATCTTGTATTTGCTGGCGGCCGCGGAGCCGGTCAGCGCCTTGGCGGTGAAGTTCGCGGCCCTGCTGCTGGACAGCTGGGAGACCCAGGCGCTGTTGAAGGCCCGGACGGCGGCCAGCTTCCTGCCCGCGGAGGCGGACTTGGCGGTGATGAACTCGCCGGACAGGCAGCTGTCCAGGATGACCACCACGGTGCCGGGCACCCGATCCAGGTAGGACTGGACGTCGTCCACGGTGACGTAGCAGGAATCGTCCGAGGCCGTGAGGATATCGGTGCCGCAGAGCGCGCCGCGGTATTTTGGATCGTCGCCGTCGGTGCCGTGGCCGGAGTAATAGAATACGGTCACGTCGCTGTCGTCGATGGCGGTGTTGTCCACCATGCCCTGCAGAATGCCGCGGATCTCGTTTCCGGTCTTGCTGTGGTAGGCAAAGGCGTTGGCGTTCAGCGCCAGCCCGGCATCGACGTAGGCCTGAGCCATCAGTTCCACGTCGTCGGAACAGGCGGGAAGGCTCATGCCATCGCCATAGTCGCTGTTGCCGATGCCGTAGAAGCGGTAGGTGGCGCCGGAAGCGGCCTTGTCATAGCTGACGGTCACGGAGACGGCGCCGACCGCATTGGGTAGGCCGGTCTTGGATTTGGCGGTGATGACGACGGTGTTCGTGCCCTTCTTCTTCGAGGATTTGCTGGAGACGGCGGTCACCAGGCCGCTTGCGTCCACCTTGGCGACGGAGGTATCGCTGCTGATCCAGAGGACGCCCTTGTCGTAGTAGTCGCTGGGCGCGATGTTCACACTCAATTGGTGGGTGGTACCGGGCGCCAGGGTCAGCGGGCCGGATTCTGTCAGCGCGAAGGAGGCCATCGGATAGGGCTGAACCGTCAGCGCGATGCTGGCCTTCTTTTTGCTGCCGTCCCGGGCGGCGGCGGTGAGGGTCGCGGTGCCAGGGGTCAACGCGACCACCCGGCCATAGGCGCCGACCGTGGCCACCTTCGGGTTGGAGCTGGTGAAGTTGACCGCGCTGGTGCAGTAATCCCAGTAATCGTAAATGGGGCAATCATAGTAGGTGGCGGTGTAGGGCTTGGGGATCGCCAGCAATCTTGCGCTCTCGCCGGGGTACAGCGCCTTGGACTTCAAGGTGTTGACGACGAAATCGGAGGGGCTGGAACCGGTCAATTCGCCGATCGCCATCGACGAGAACAGCACCTTCTTGCCGATGGTGAAGCTCTTGGAAGCCTTGACGCCGCCGTTCAGCTGAAGGGCGACGGTGCCCTTGCCGGTCTTTTGCGCCTCGAGGTAGACGTTGCCCTTCGAGTCGGATATCAGGTCGAACAGGCCGTGGCCGGGCAGGGTGACGATGATTTCATCGTTCTCGATGTTGCTGACAGTGACCTGATACATATCTCCGGTTGGCTGGGCGGTGAACAGCAGCGGCTGATCCACCGAGTACGGGTTCCAGTCGCCGTTCAGGCCCATCTGGCGATCCATCGGGCTGAGGGAAATGGAGGTGATTGGGGTCTTGGCGGTCAGCCTCCCGCCGGTGAGGCGCTTCCCGGGGGCGGAGAGGGTTTTTGACCCCTGATAGACGATCTTCTTGCCCAGGACGGACTTGACGATGCCCGGCGCGGTCGACAGCGGCTTCAGTTCACCCTTGGCGATCTGCGCCGTACCCTTCGGCGCGGTTCCATAATTGTTCGCCGCGCCCGCCTGTACGCAGGTCAACAGCAGCGTCAGCGCCAGCACCCAGGCCAACAAACCCCTCTTGCCCAATTTCATCCCCACGCGCCTCCTGTGTCTGCGGCGTATGCCGCAAGCTATAACGAAATATTAACGCACTTGCCATCGGCTTTTCAAGGGGAATGGAGGCTTCTTCCATTTTTAACATTGGAGGTGAAGAAAAAATCCCCCGCGGGCGGGCGCGGGGGATTGCGGATTCTATTGTTCCGCGGGGTTTACGCAACCCTGCCGGAATTCCGGGGAACAGGCTTCCTCAGGGAAACCCTCCTCGGGCTGCTCCGCGGCGTTTCGGGTGGTCACGGGCGCGGGACGGACGGCTTCCGCGGGCGCTGCGCCCTGGGGCCGGGGCTGCACTTCGGGGATGGGCGCGCCCGGCTTCAGATCCGGCGGCGCGCCTTTACGCGGGTCGGCGCAGCCTTCCCTGAATTCAGCGGAGCAAACCAGCGCGTCCGCGTCGCTTTTCGGAGCGTCTGCCCGGCGGTGTCCATCGGGATGTTTTAAAGGGTTCATTGCGTCGCCTCCTTGCCATCGGTCGAAGCCCAAGCGGGGGCCTCAAGGCTATTATAGCCCCGCGCGGCGCGCCTGGCAAGCTCTTTCCATTTGCGCCGGGAACATGTATAATGGGCGTGAGGGGGATGAGACCTATGTTCGGAAGGCGCGCCAGGCCGGAAGGCGGGCTTTGGATCAACCCCAAGCCGACCCGCTCCCTGCGCGAGCGCGAGACGGCGGCCGCGGCGGGCGGGTACGAGGCGCGGCGCGTGCCCGGCCACCTGGACGAGTTCCGCGTCGTCGACGCGGGAACCAGGCGCGGCGGCGACCGGGACGCGGGCAGGACGATCCGCATTGCCCGCAGCCGCGGGGAAGCGGAGCGCCTCGTTTCGGAATTATCCCGGCGCCGGCGAAAGGGCTGATACTATTGAAAAATACGAATGTATCCAAAGCAGGGAGAGATTTTTGATGCAGGGCTAGGAGCCGGAGCGAGGCGACCCTTCGGGATACGCCTTCGGCGTGAAATGCAGCGTTACATCGAGCGGAGTGCGACAACGCCCTGCGCGAAAAGATCCCCTGCGACGATGCATTCATATTTGGAAATAGTATGAGGGCGCAATACTTATGAAAGGATGGTGGCCATGGAGGACAGCCGAATCCAGGCCTTGAAGGTGGTCTTTCACGTCAACGAGCGGGAGAAGCTGACGCTGGCGCTTCAGAACGTGCAGAACCTGTTGACGTATTACGCGCAGCGGGAGATCGAGAACCGGACCGAGATCGTGGTGAACGGCGAGGCAGTGCTGGCGCTTTTAAGGGAGGAGGGCGGGGACTCGGACGATGGGGTCGCGATGGGCGAACTCAGCGCCAAGGGGGTCCGCATCGCCGCCTGCGGCAACGCGCTGAAGGGCCGCGGCATCGAACCCGGCCGGCTGTATCCGTTCGTCCGGGTGGTGCCCGCGGGCGTGGCGGAGCTCGTCGCCCGGCAGGCCGAAGGGTACGCCTACATCAAACCGTAAATGAAATTTCCGTTCCTTCCCCCGGCGGTGCCCGGGGGTTTTTATTATTTATAGCGAGGTGATGAGCAGCGCCGCGTTCAGCGCCGTCACGATCAGGCCGATGATCCAGAGCAGCGCCTTGTCGAGCCTTGAGTTGGCGAACCGGCCCATCACCTTTTTCGAGGAGGTCAGGGTTATCTGCGTGAAGATGGTGATGGGAAGCTGGATGCTCAGCAGCATTTGGGAATAGATCAGCCCGTCGAAGGGCGAGGAGATCAATAGCACCACCAAGAGCGCCGGGATCATCGTGATCAGCACGCCCGCCTTGGTGTGGCTGTCCTGGATATCGTAAGGCTCGGCGTAGATCCCCGCGAAGATGCTGCCGCCCGCCATCCCGGCGGTGATGCTGGAGGACAGCCCGGAGAACAACAGCGCGACGGCGAACAGCACCGACGCCGCGTTGCCTAAGAGAGGCCTTAAAAGCTCTTCCGCCTGGGAGAGGTCGGTCACCGGCGTCTTTGTGGTGAAGAAGGTGGCCGCCGCCATCAGGATCATCGCGCTGTTGATCGCCCAGCCGATGCCCATCGAGAGCAGCGTGTCGCCGAACTCATACTTCAGCTGGCGGCGGATCACCGCTTCGTCCTCCAGGTTCCACTGGCGGCTCTGGATGATCTCCGAGTGCAAAAACAGGTTGTGGGGCATGACCACCGCGCCCAGCACGCTCATGATCACCGGCATGGAGCCTTCGGGGAACGCCGGCTTCACCCAGCCCGTCAGCGCCTCGCCCCAGCTGACGTGCACCAGGCAGATCTCCGCGATGAACGAAAGCCCGATCAGCGATACGAAGCCGATGATGATCTTCTCGATCTTCTGGTAGGAGTTGGAGAACTGCAAATACAGCGCCGCCGCCAGTACCAGCGCCGACCCGAGCTTCAGCGGCAGATGGAACAGCATGTTCAGCGCGATCGCGCCGCCCAGGATTTCCGCGGTGGCGGTGGAGATGGCCGCCACCACCGCCGAACCCAGGATCACGTTCTTGAGCCAGGGGCGGATGTTCTCGGTGGCCGCCTCGGACAGGCACTTGCCGGTGGCGATGCCCAGGTGCGCCGCGTTGTGCTGCAGCACGATCAGCATGAACGTGGACAGCGTCACCATCCACAGGAGCGCGTAGCCGTAGCTCGAACCGGCGGCAATGTTGGATGCCCAGTTGCCCGGGTCGATGAACCCGACCGTGACGATCAGGCCCGGCCCGATGTATTTGAAGATGTCGATGGCGGCGAGCCTTGGCCGGTGATTGCCCGGAAACAGCTTCATCAACGCCCTCCCGGATGATTGCTTTTGTTTTTCCAGAGTGTACCTTTCGCATGGGGTTGGTCAGGCGATCACCCGGAGGAGCAGCTCGTACCCGGCCAGTCCCAGCGCGGACAGCGCGAGGAAGGAGGCAAGCGGCCCACCCTTAAGGGAATCGCGCTTGTAGAGGACGAAGTACAGCGCAAGGCCGATCAGGATTCTGCCGACGACGGCGGGGATCATGTGCCGGTAGTCGGGCAGGTGAAGCACTTCGCTCAGGCCCTCGGCGAGGAACACGGCGGGGAGCAGGCTCGTCCCCCAGGGGTAGTGCGCGCTTTTCCGGCTGCGAAGGTACGCGCCGAAGCCGAAGATAACCCCGGCGACGGCGGCGCAGCCGAGCCAGATCCATAGGTAGCGGCTGCTGAAGTCAAACGAATGGCGGTTGATCAGCGATTCGAACCAATAGTATGAGAGCACACAGGCGAGCAGCGTCGCCGCGCACAGGAGGATCGCGGGCAATTTCTTACCGGCGGAGGCGGCCACGAAGAAGGCCGGGATCAGCCAGACGGCGCCCGAGTTCGCCAGCGAGTTGAGGGAACCCGGCAGGGCCATTTGCCCCAGCAACGTCAAAAATCCCGTGAGCAGCCCGACGGCGAGGGCAAACGCCCCCTGTACGGCGGCGCTCTGCTGATTCAAACGCATGGATACCCTCCAAACCCTTATTTTCGCGCCGCCCGGCAAGAACGCCCCGACGCCGGGCGCTTCAGCTCGTCCAAGTGACCCCGCATGCCGGGTTCAATGGCTCGCATCCCCATTGTAGCATGCGCCCGCCGCCCCGTAAAGCGCGGACGCTCCCGACCCGGTGGAGCATCTCTGCCATTATACCATAAACGCGCGCTCCCGGCGTGGATTTTCAACGCCGCGTTCGCGGTCTTTCCCGGCGCGTCCGTCGATAGGATGGACGAGGGGGGATGCGCGTGCGGATTGACATGACCACAGGCAGCCCGCTGAAGCGAATGCTCGAGTTTTCGTGGCCGATGATGCTGGGCAACGCGCTGGCGCAGTGCTCAAACCTCGTGGACAGCCTGATCATCGGCCGGGTGGCGGGGATGGGCGCCTTCGCGGCGATCGCGGCGGCGGCGCCGGTGGCGTTCCTGGCCACGGGATTTTTGATGGGCTTTTGCAACGGGTTCCTGATCCCGATCGCGCTGGAGGTGGGCGCGGGGGACCGGGAGGCCGCCGACCGCTTCGCCTCGGCGGCGCTTTTGATGGCGGCGGGGATGGCGCTCGTGGTGGCGGTCCCGGCGACGCTGCTGGTGGAGAAACTGATCCAGTTGGCGGGGACGCCCGCGGACATCGCGGCGGACGCGGTGAGGTTTTTGCGCATCGAGCTGATCGGGGTCCCGGTGCCGCTGATCACGATGACGCTCACGGGCATCCTGAGGGCGGGCGGCGACACCCGGACGCCGCTGTACTACCTGACGCTGGGGATGGCGCTGCACCTGATCCTGGATCTTGCGCTGATCGCCGGGCTTCGGATGGGGGTGACCGGCGCGGCGCTGGCCTCGCTGATCGCCCATTCGATCGCGATGGCGCTGTGCATGAGGCGGGTTTTCAAAGAGCGCCCGGGCATCCCGCGCCTGATGCGGTTCGGCGTCCGGCCTGGGGTGGCGAAGCGGCTTTTGAAGCTGGGCGTGCCGATCGGGCTGACGAACCTGATGGCCTCGGCGGGGGCCACGGCGTTCCAGTATTCGGTAAATTCGCTGGGAAGCTCCGCGGTGGTGGCGGTCGCCGCCGCCGACAGGCTGTTCTCACTGGCGGTGATGCCCGCGATGGCGCTGGGCGGCGCGGTGGAGGTGTTCAGCGGACAGAACTGCGGCGCGGGCCGGACGGATCGGATTCATACGGGCGTGAAGCAGCTGTGCCTTTTGATGGCGGGCGTGGTGACGCCGCTGACGGTGGCGCTGTCGCTGATGAGCCATCGGGCGGTGCCGCTGCTCGTCGATGGCGTCACGCCGGAACTCATCGCGCTCTCCGGGCGGTTCATGCTGCTGTGCGCGCTGTTCGTGCCGCTGCAGTGCGCCTCGTCGGTGTTAAAAAACGTGCTGCAGGGCGTCGGGCGGCCGGAGCGGGCGGTGACCGCCTCGGCCTATGACCTGCTGGTCCGGCTGGCCACGGCGGTGGCCGGCGTCCGGATGCTGGGCTTTGACGCGATCTGCGCCGTCAATCCCGCCTGCTGGGCGCTGTCCGCGCTGGCGCTCGTGGTCGCCTACCGCGCGGCGCTGGGGTTGGGCGCGGCCAAGCGGCCCGGCGCGGCAAACGAAGCTCCCGCGTGCCGGAGACAGGCGGGATAGTGCGCCCAAAATCCACTTCGTGTCTTTTGGGCGCGAATGGGTGGACTGCGCGCGCCTGAAACGAATGCAAAGAGGCGAGGGGGACGATTGTCCGGGGCTACTCTTGAACCGGCCCGGTCCGCTGGACGCCCCAGATGCCCAAGAGGATCACGCCGAGCGCCGCCGCCGAGCCCCAGGAGAACGGCTCGCCCAGGAGGATCACGCCCGCCAGCACGGAGAGCACGGTGGTGAGGTTACTGAGGGAAACGACGTTCGCCATCGGCGCGTTGGCGACGGCGTAGTTGAACAGCAGGTACCCCCCCACCGATGCGCCCAGGCTCAGGTACAGCGCGGAGAGGACGAACGAGGGGTCGGCCACAGGCGCGGCCAAATGCGAAAAATCGCCTTTTGTTTCGATCAGGGCGAGGGCGGTGAAGAACACCGCGCCCATCGATTGCATGGCCAGGGTGCGCTCGTAGGTGGAAAAGTCCCCGGAGATCCCGCGGCTGATCACGCTGTAGGCGGAGCCGGTGACCACCGCCACCGATAGCAGCAGTACGCCCTGGGGCGTCACCTGCCCCTTGCCGCCCGCGATCAGCGTGATCGCTGCGACGCCCGAAATGGAGAGCAGGCTGAACAGCCACTGGGGCTTCGTGGGCTTCTCCTTCAAAAAGACAGCGGTCAGCAGCAGCGTCACCACCGGGATCACCGCGATCATCACGCCGGAAAAGGCGGAATTGGTGTACTTGAGGCCGTACTGTTCGCCGAGGAAGTAGATCACCGGCTCGCACAGCCCCAGCGCGAACAACCCCTTTACGTCGCGGCCCTTCAGGCGGAAGCGCTGCTTCCCAAACCATAGCGGCAGCGCCATCACCAGCGTGGCGATGTCGAAGCGGTACATGAGCACCACCAGCGGCGAGGCCGATTGCTGCGCGACCTTGGACGCCAGAAACGAAAACCCCCAGAGGGTGAACACGCCCAAGGCCGCCAGCATCGGCTTCCAGTTCTTCAAGCCGCAACCCCCAATTCTCATGTAACGCCGTGTCCATGCGGAAAGCGCTGGTCAGCCCCCGGGGAGGAGCAGGCGCTCTATTACAAGCTCACCTTGTGCTCCAGCAGCCACGAGCTCAGCACGAATGCGCTCACGATCACCGCCAGGTACGCCGCGTACTTGGGCCACGCGGCGAGCAGGGCGTCCAGCACGGTGGTATACCCGCTGCCGGCCGGCAACAGAGACGTGCCCCACTCCAGCGCCGCCATGATGGCGACGAAGATCAGAAGGCTCACGAGCCCTTTGAGCTTTTTATTCTGCAGCACCGTGGCGCTCAGCGTGATCGCCAAGTACGCCGCCATCACGAACGTGAAGAAGTTGATCAAAAATTCGATTCCCATCGCCGCGATGGTGTTGAGCACGGTGGCGAGGTTCTGGCCGATCAGGTCGGGCAGCATCTGCTCCGTCAGCACCCGGACCAGCTCCAGCTTCGGGAAGGCCCGGATCAGCAAGCTGATGTCCCAGCTGCCGAACCCCACCAAAATGGCGGCGAAAAACACGCCCAGCAGCAGCGCCGAAATCAGCTTCGCGCCCAGGATCTTCGAAGCCCTGTGGGGCGTCATGAAGGTCAGGTAGCTGGTCTTGGCGTTCAACTCCCTGGAATACAGCGCCACGCTGTAAATCAGCATGCCCAGCGCGCAGAAGATCGCCGCGAAGAACAGCAGCGCCGCCGCGGGGACCACCAGGTTCACGTCCTTTTTGAGCACGGAAAACAGGTAGAAGCCCTGAAGCAGCAGGATCGCGCCCAGCATCACCGCGATCGAGGTCAGGTTCCTGCGGTACTCGTATTGGATCAGTCTCAGCATGCGCCCGCCCTCCTCACGCGTAGATTTCTTTATAAAGGTCCACCAGGCCCTTGCCGTGCTGCTCGCGCAGCTTGTCCGACGGGCCTTCCAGCACCAGGTCCCCGGTCTTCATGAACACCGCGTGGTCCACGATCCGCTCCAGCTCGTCCACCAGGTGGCTGGACAGAAGGAACGTGCGCTCCGGGCTGACGCGCGCCTTGATCGCCTCGATCACCTGATCCCGCGCGATGATGTCGATGCCGTTCAGCGGCTCGTCCAGCATGACCAGGCGGCTGTCCCGCGCCAGCGTCGCCGCCAGCTTCAATTTCGCCATCATGCCGCTGGATAGCTGCTTGACCTTGGTCTTTGAAGGCAGTTGCATCTGATCCAGCATGTCGCGGTAGACCTTCTGGTCAAAGTCCTGGAAGAAATCCCGGTAGTAGGCACCCACGTCCTCGCCGTTCATGTAGCCGAAGAAGTAGCCTTCGGTGGGCATGTAGGCGATGTGCGCCTTGCTTTCGGGGCCGATGGGCTTGCCCTCAAAGGTCAGCGTGCCCGCCGTGGGCTTGACCAGGCCCGCCGCCATCTTCATCAGCGTGGTCTTGCCGCTGCCGTTGGGACCGAGCAGCGCGTAAACCCGCCCGACAGGGATCGAAAGCGTCAATTCCCGCACTGCGGTGGTGGTGAGGTACTTCTTGGTCAGACGTTCGCACTCCAGCATTGGACACCCTCCGTTTGCGAAATCACTTTTTTATTATAGCACAGCGGCGGGCGCGGCCAAAAGCACAGGTATGTCAAATCCGGGGCGCGCCTCCAACTTATCGGAAGCGGGCGCCCCGGCTGACGTGGATATCGAACAATCTCTTTATTGCGCCTGTCAGACGATCCGCACGCGGTACTTGCGCAGCCAGTAGTCCACCTGCAGCAGGTACGCGATGGTCTGCGGCGCGGTCATCAGTTGGCCATACCAGTTCTGCGGCGGCTCGGAATGGAGCAGCTTTCTGGCCTCATCGGGCTTTATCAAGCTCCAGAGGGGCGCGTTCGGGCTGGCCAGCAGGTTCTGAAGCCGCTCCCGGACCAGCGCGGCGTAGGCCGGGTTGTGGGTCTTGGGGTAGGGGCTCTTCTTGCGGTTCAGAACCGGCTCCGGCAGCAGATCCGCCATCGCCCGCCGGAGAAGTCCCTTCTCCTGCCCGCCCAGTTCCTTGACCGGCCAGGGGGTGGAGTACAGGTACTCGGCGATCCGGTGGTCGCAGAACGGCACGCGCACCTCGAGGCCGGAATACATGCCCATCCTATCCTTGCGGTCGAGCAGCGTTTGCATGAACCAGTCGAAGTTCAGCCTCGTCATCTCCCGCATGCGCTTTTCGCCCGCGTCGGTCTCGGGCAGCACATGGGTTTCGAGGAGCGTCCGCCGGTAGCGCTCGTCCACGTATTCGAACGGGTCGCGCCCGCCGAGCGCCTCCGACCGCATCAGCGCCGCCCGGAACGCCGTGGACTGCGCCCAGGGGAAGCCGTAGCGGGCGCGGATGTCCGGGTCCCGGTACCAGGGATAGCCGCCGAAGATTTCGTCGGCGCACTCGCCGGAGAGCGCCACCGTGATGTCCTTGCGCACCGCCCGGCAGAACAGCAGCAGCGAACTGTCCACGTCCGCCATGCCGGGCAAATCCCGGGCGTCCACCGCGTCGTAGAGCGCGTCGGCCAGTTCTTCGGTGTCCAGTTCGATCCGGTGATGGCGGCTGCCCAGCGCATCGGTCATCAGGCCGATGTACTCGTCATCGCTGTTGGGCTGGAACTTGCTCGCCTTGAAGTAGCGGTCGTTGTCCTTGTAGGTGACCGAGAAGGTGTGGAGCGTTTCGCCCCTTTCCCGTAGATACCGCGCCGCCACCGCCGACAGGATGCTGGAGTCCAGCCCGCCCGACAAAAAGCAGCCCACCGGCACGTCCGAAACCATCTGCCGCCCGATGGCGTCTGTGACCAGTTCCCGCACAGTGTGCACGGTGGCCTCGGCGTCGTCCCCGTGGACGTGGTCGGCCAGCCTCCAGTAGGGGGAAAGCGACAGCATGCCGTCCTGATAATAGCCCCGCCAGCCGGGCCTGACCTCCGAGATGCCCTCGAACACGCCGCAGCCGGGCGTGCGGCCCGGCCCCAGCAGCATCACCTCGCACACGCCCTCCGGGGCCAGCCGCGCCTCAACGCCCGGATAGGTCAGGATGGTCTTGATCTCCGACGAAAAGAGGAACGCCTCGCCGGCGCGCGCATAAAAAAGCGGCTTGACGCCGATGCGATCCCGGGCCAGGAACAGCCGCCCGGAGCGCGCCTCGTAGACGCCGAATGCGAAGATTCCGTTGAAGCGGTCGACCGATGCCTCCCCCCACTGGGCGTAGGCGTGGAGCAGCACCTCCGTGTCGGAGTGGCTGGTGAACGCATGGCCCAGGGCCTCCAGATCCCGCCGGATCTCGCCGGTGTTGTACAATTCGCCGTTGTAGACCACTATGTAGGTCTCACCCGCCCAGTTTAGCGCCATCGGCTGCCGCCCGTTGGCGAGGTCCACCACCGACAGCCGCCGGTGCAATAGCGCCGCCCCCGCGCCCAGCCAGATCCCCTCCTGATCCGGCCCGCGCCGGGCCATCGTCTCCAGCATCGGAGTGTAGGCGCCCTCGTCCCCCCGGCCGATGATCCCCGCAATTCCGCACATAGTGCCGCCTCCCATCACGCATGACTCAGAGTATGCGCCCGGTTGGGGCGTTGTGCGCTCGGGGGGCCGGTCGAGTGAAACTGGGTGCCGGGATTATGAAAGCCGCAATGTGCGATAACCAAAAACGCGCCGCGCCGGGAAAGGGAGATCACTTGCGATCGGGGTCGATCAGCTTCTCGAAGGCGATGAAGTCCATGTCCTCAAAGACCATCCGCCCCAGTTCCCGGTAGCCCAGCTTCCGGTACAGGTGCAGCGCGGCGGGGTTGTTGACCGAGGCCAGGTGGCGGGTGGCGCGGTAGCCCTGCCGGGCGGCCTCACTGGTCACCCGGCGCATCATCTCCGCGCCGACGCCCCGGCCTTGCAGCGCCGGATCGACGCAAAGCCGGGCCAGGATGCAGCTGTGCACATCGGTCCAGCCGGCATCCAGGCCGCTTTCGAAGTCCTCTTTCAACAGCGAGATCGTGGCCAGGATTGTTCCGCCCTCGCGGAGCGCCCACAGCGCCCCGCTTTTGATATCCTCGTCGATGAGTTCCCGGTTCGGGTAGAACTCATCCCAGTCGGTGGTGCCGTTTGGACGGCCGACGCGCTTGGCCTCCTCAAAGAGCTTCTCGATGGCTTCCGCGTCTTCGGGCCTCGCCCGTTCGAATGCACGCATGTCATTTCCTCCTCTTATGGAAAACGGCCGGCCCATGCGGACCGGCCGTCAGCTTTCGAAAAAGCCTCGTTCTGCTTTGATCGTTTCCGGCGACCTGCGCGCCGGAAACGCTGTTTCCGTAATCAGCGCGCACGCTGGTGGAGGAAACAACACCTTTGGTCAGCGCGCCGCCCGGAAATTCCGCAGGATTTCAGGCGCGCGCAGGGCTTCCCTTTGCGATGAAAAGCCGCCCGCGGATTTTCATCGCCCTACTCCTCGTAGATGAACTTGTAGAGCCGGGCCGCGTTGGCGTCAAAGTCGGTATCGTAGAGCGCCGCGCCGCTTTCCGCGGGGCGGTTCTCGCTCTTGTAGGTGTTGGTCATGGGCATCAGCCCGGTGGATACCTTGCCGATGCCGCTCTTCAGCACCGTCTGGGCCAGCGCGATGGCGCTGGGCATCGAGATGTTGGTGTCCACGTAGTCCCAGGCCGAGGTAAACAGCTGCATCAGCTGCTTGATGGACACCGAGCCGCGGAACTTCTGGATGGCGGCGTCGATGACCTTGCGCTGGCGCTCGGTGCGCTGCCAGTCGCTGTCGATGTGGCGGATCCGGGCGTAGGCCAGCGCCTGCAGGCCGTCCATCTGGATGTCCGCGCCGTACTGCTTCAAATTATAGTCGCCGGCCAGCCACTTTTCCTTGCTCAGGTTCAGGATGCGGGCCTGCTCCTTGACGCTGCCGTTGATCTGGTCCATCTCCTCCTTGGTGACATCCAGCTTGATGCCGCCCAGGATGTCCACGATCTCCTTGAAGCCGCCGAAGTTGACCAGCACGTACTCCGAGATGTTCGTCTTGAAGCACTCGTTGACCACCTTCATCGTCAATTCCGGCCCGCCGTAGTAGCTGGCGGAGTTGAGCTTCTGGTTGCCGTGGCCGGGGATGGGCACGATGGTGTCACGCATGATGGAGGTCAGCTTGATGCGGCCATCGTTGGTGTTGATGGAGGCGATAATCATGGTGTCCGTGCGGGACACCTTTTTGATGTTGCGGGTGTCGGAGCCGAGCAGCAGGATGTTGTGCCACTCCGGAGGCAGGTTCGGCGCGATCGACAGGTCGTTCACCTGCACCTTCTGGTCGCCCTCGAGGGGGGCCAGGTCGGGGTTATTCTGGATCATCTGGTCGATGGTCATGTTGCCGCCGGCGGCGTCGGGCGCGGGCGTCTCAGCGTCCGCCTGGGTCCACTGGTCGGAACTTCCGGCGGCACTGGTGTCGGCGGGCTGGGTGGCGTTAGCGCTCGTCTGGTTCGGGCTGGTGACCACCACCGCCGGGCCGCCCCGGTGATTCGTCAACAGGACGACGAGCAGGACGACGACCACCGCGATGACTGTGAGAAACCCGTAAAAGCGGCCGGTGACGCGCTTCTTGGGCCTGCGCCGGCTATTGGAAGAGTATCCCCTGTTGCTCACTGAAACAGCTCCTCACTCTTGGTTGATGCGGTGCCCAAACCCATGCCCAGGGTAAACGAGAAGGCGCCGCAAATCGCCCGGGGCGATACAACGCGCCAGCGTACCTGATTATAGCGTATTGTATCACAAAATGCAAATCAGAAAGCGTAAAGATATTATGGCGTCCCGGGCACCGGGCCGCGCGCGGGGCGGGGCGTGCTATAATATGGGAGCGGCAGAAAATGGAGGGGATTTAATGAGAATCGGCGCGGCCATTCCGCTGGACCGGGGGGTTGACGACAGGCTCCGGGAGCTTCAAGAGATGGGCATGGACTCGTGCCAGTTGGTCTCCTGGGACGGGGCGGATCAGACGGACGAAATGGCGGCCCTGGCAAGCGGCGCGGCGGCGGCGCGCGGGGTGCGCGTCTCGGCGTTCTGGTGCGGCTGGCCGGGGCCGAAGGCGTGGGATTTTTACGAGGGGCAGCGGACGCTGGGGCTGGTGCCCGAAGCACTCCGCGCCGAACGGGTGAAGGCGCTGGCGCGCGGCTCGGACTTTGCAAAAAAGCTCGGCGTCCGGGATTTGGTGACCCACGTCGGCTACATCCCGGAGAACCCTTGCGCGCCCGAATACCCGGGGGTGGTGGCCGCCGTCCGGGCGGTGGCGGAAAAGTGCGCGGAGAACGCGCAGCGCTTCCTGCTTGAGACCGGGCAGGAGACGCCGGTGGCGCTGCTCCGGATGATCGAGGACGTCGGCCTTGACAACGTGGGCGTCAACCTGGACCCGGCGAACCTCTTGATGTACGGCAAGGCCAATCCGTGCGACGCGCTCTTGGTGATCGGCAAATACGTGATGGGCGTGCACTGCAAGGACGGCTTCTACCCGACCGGCGGCCGGCAGCTGGGCAGCGAGGCGCCGCTGGGGGAGGGGCTGGTGGACTTTCCGCGGCTGATCGCGTCCCTCGAGGCGCTGGGCTACCGGGGCGACTACACCATCGAGCGCGAAATCTCCGGCGAGGCGCAGCGGCGCGACATCCTGAGGGCCGTCGAAATGTTGAAAAACCTGATCCCGCAAACATAAAACCGGGGCGCCCGCGATCCAAGCGGACGCCCCATTTTATCCGGGTCAGGTTCCGAGGTATGCCTTCTTCACGTCCTCGTCGTTTAGAAGCGCCTTCGCCTCGCCGCTTTTGACGATGCGGCCGGTCTCCATCACGTAGGCGCGGTCGGCGATGGACAGCGCCATCTGCGCGTTCTGCTCCACCAAGAGAACCGTGGTGCCGCCCCGGTTGATCTCCAGGATGATCGAGAAGATCTCCTCCACCAGGATCGGCGAAAGCCCCATCGACGGCTCGTCCATCATCATGAGCTTGGGCAGCGACATCATCGCGCGGCCCATCGCCAGCATCTGCTGCTCGCCGCCGGACAGCGTGCCCGCCAGCTGCTTGCGCCGCTCCTTGAGGCGGGGGAAGCTCTGGAACACCCGCTCCAGGCCGGAAGCGATGTTCTCCCGGTCCTTGCGGGCGTAAGCGCCCATTTCGAGGTTCTCCAGCACCGTCATCTGGGCGAATATGCGCCGCCCCTCGGGCACCTGCGCCAGGCCCATCTTCAGGATCTCATGGGCCTCGGTGTGCTGAATTTCCTTTTCCATGAACAGGATTTTGCCGCTCTTCGCGCGGATCAGCCCGGATACCGTGTGCAGAATCGAGGTCTTGCCCGCGCCGTTGGCCCCGATCAGGGTCACGATCTCGCCCTCCGACACCTCGAAGCTGACGTCCTTCAGCGCGTGGATGGCGTCGTAGTAGACGTTGAGGTCCCGAACCTTCAGCATGGCGCGCTCGCCTCCTTCTGCACACTGCCCGCGCCGGTGCCCAGGTACGCCCGGACGACCTCGGGGTTGTTCTTGATCTCCTGCGGCGTGCCCTCGGCGATCACGCGGCCGTAGTTGAGCACGTAGATGCGCTCGCAGATGCCCATGACCAGCTTCATGTCGTGCTCGATCAGAAGGATCGTCACCTGGAACTGCTCGCGGATCAGCCGTATGGTCTCCATCAGTTCCTCGGTCTCGATCGGGTTCATGCCCGCCGCGGGTTCATCCAAGAGCAGCACTTTGGGGTTTGACGCCATCGCCCGGCAGATTTCGAGCTTTCGCTGCTGGCCGTAGGGGAGGGTGTTGGCGTTCTGCTCGGCCAGGTGCTCCATGTCGAACACGCGGAGCAGCTCCCGCGCGCGCCGGTCGCAGCCGTCCTCTTCCCGGTCGTAGTAGGTGTCCCGCATCGCGCTGTCCAGCATCGTGTAGTACATGCGGCTCTGGAACGCCACCTTGATGTTCTCGATGACGGTCATCGACTTGAAGAGCCGGATGTTCTGGAACGTCCGCGCGATGCCGAAGTTGGTGATCTCGTAGGTGGGCTTGCCCGAAATCGGCTTGCCCAATAGGTACACGCCGCCCTCGGTGGGCAGGTACACGCCGGTCAAGAGGTTAAACACCGTGGTCTTGCCCGCGCCGTTCGGCCCGATGAGCCCCACGATCTCGTTGTTGGTCAGGCGGATGTTCACGTCCTCCACCGCCTGCAGGCCGCCGAAGCGGATGCCCAGGTTCTTCATTTCGAGCACCGGCATCCTGGCGGCGTCGAAGCGGTAGCGCGGCACGTCCGGCAGGATCGGCCCGGCCTTGCGGCGGCCAAGCCTGCGCTCCAGCGTGTCGAGCGCGTTTTTGAAGTTCGGGAAGATGCGCTCGATCAGGCGGCTCATCGAGAACTCCTTGACGCCCAGGAGGCCCGTGGGTTTAAAGATCATCATCATAATCAGCAGCAGCGCGTAGGCCAGCTGCCGGTACTCGACCAGCTTCGCCATCGCGAACTGCACCATCGTCAGGCCCGTGGCCGCCATCACCGAGCCGGTGAAGCTGCCCATGCCGCCGAACACCACCATCACCAGGTAGGAGATCGACGCGTTGAAGTCGAACTTCGAAGGGTCCAATACGCCCACCGCGTGGGCGTACAGCGAGCCTGCGACGCCCGCGAAGAACGCGGCGATGGTGAACGCCTTGGCCTTGTAGCGGACGACCGGCACGCCGGAGGCGTCCGCCGCCACCTCGTTTTCGCGGATGGCGATGATCGCGCGGCCGTGGCGCGACCAGGCCAGCATGAACATCAGCGACACCACCAGCGCCATCGTCCAGAACGCGCCGTCAAAGGAGGTGTACAGCGGGATGCCGATCATCTTTTTGCCGCCGCCGGTCCAGGGCGCGAACACCGTGTTGATCAGGACGCGGATGATCTCGCCGAAGCCCAGCGTGATGATCGCCAGGTAATCGCCCCTGAGGCGCAGCGCCGGGATGCCGATCAGGTAGCCGAACAGCGCCGCGACCAGGCCGCCCGCGATCATCGCCAGCGGGAACAGCGCCGGGCTGTTCGGCAGCAGCTGCGTGGTCACGATGGCGGAGGCGTAGGCGCCCACCGACATGAAGCCGGCGTGGCCCAGCGTCAGTTCGCCCAGCACGCCCGTCACCAGGTTGAGGCTGGCGACCATGATGATGTTGTAGCAGACCTGAGTGAGCAACAGTTCCAGCGAGCGGTTGCCGCCGACGCCCCACAGGAAGAGCCGGATCAGCGCGTAGAGCAGGACGATGGAGACCAAGTTGACAAACGTCGTTGCGCGACGGTTCTTTTTCATGCGCTCGCCCTCCTACACTTTCTCGCGGGTCTTCTTGCCCAGAATCCCCGACGGCTTGAACAGGAGGACCAGGATCAGGATGCCGAACACCATCGCGTCCACGTACTCGCTGGCGTAGTATTTGAGGAACGTCTCCGCGATGCCGATCAGAAAGCCGCCCAGCACCGCGCCGGGGATGATGCCGATGCCGCCCAGCACCGCGGCCACGAACGCCTTGAGGCCGGGCATCGAGCCCAAGAGCGGCTTGACATAGACCACCTTTTGCGCGTAGAGCACCGCGGCGATGGCGGCCAGCGCGCAGCCGATGGCGAACGTGATCGAAATCGTGGTGTCCACGTTGACGCCCATCAATTTCGCCGCGCCCATGTCCTCGGAGACGGCGCGCATCGCCTTGCCGGTGCGCGTATTCTTCACAAACGCCTGAAGGCCGATCATCAAGACGATCGAGACCACCAGCGTCAAAACCTCCAGTAGGTACACCGGCTTTCTGCCCACCTTGAACAGCGCGATCTTGGGGATCAGCGTCGGGAAGGTGACCTGGCCGCTGCCGAAGATCAGCTGCGCGGAGATCTCAAGCGCCAGGCTGATGCCGATGGCGGTGATCAGAGCCGAGATGCGCGGCGCGTTTCGAAGCGGCTTGTAGGCCACGCGGTCCATCAGAACGCCCAGCACCACGCATACGACGATGGCGAACAGCACCGCCAGCACCGCGTTCAGCGTCGGGTTCGTCGACGACAGCGCGGTGGCCAGCGTGGTGGAAGTCACCCAGAACACCGCGTACGAGGCGACCATCATGATGTCGCCGTGCGCGAAATTGATCAGCTTCACGATGCCGTAGACCATCGTATAGCCCAGCGCGATCAGCGCGTAAATGCTGCCGATCTGCAGCCCGCCGATCAAGTTCTGCAAAAACAACTGCATGGCCTAACCCCCCGTAAAGAAAACAGAATCGCGGAGGGTGATTTCCATCACCCTCCGCCGCGCTTTAAAACGCGTGAATTATTTCGCCGGGTCGATGCGGGTGACGAGCGTCGGCACGCCATCCTTGAAGCCCATGATGAAGGCGGACTTGATCGGGTCGTTGTGGTCGTTGAAGGTGATGTGGCCGGTGGCGCAGTCGAGGTCGGTCGCCTTCATCTTTCCGATGACGGCGTCCTTGTCGGCGGAACCGGCGGCGTTGAAGGCGGAGAACATGATCTTGGCGGCGTCATAGCCCAGCGCGTTGAAGCCGGCCGGGTCTTTGCCGTACTTCGCCGCGAACGACTTGACAAACGCCTGCGCCACCGGGCTGTCGTCCGAGGCGGAGAAGGAATCGCAGTACACGGCCTTGTCCAGGAGGTTCAGTGAGTCCTGGAGCTGATCCTGGATGCCGGTCCAGCCGTCGGCGCCCATCATCGTGGCGTCAAGGCCCACGTCCACCGCCTGGCGCAGCATCAGCGCGGCGTCCTGATAGTAGTAGCAGACGAACACGGCGTCGGGCGCCGCCTCGGCGATCTTGGTCAGCTGCGGGGTGTAGTCGGCGTCGCCGCTGTTGGCGGACTCGGCCGCGACGACTTCCATGCCCAGATCCTTGGCCTTCTTCTGGAACGCGTCCGAAAGGCCGATGGAGTAGTCGTTGGTGTTGTCAAACAGCACGGCGACCTTCTTGGCGCCCAGCTTCTCGGAGGCGTACTGCGCCATCAGCTCGGCCTGGAAGGGATCCAGGAAGCAGGAGCGGAACACGTTCTTGCCGGCGTCGGTCACGGCGTAGGCGGTGGCGGACGCGGTGATCATCGGCAGGTTGTCCGCGGCGGCGCGGGAGGCGACGGCCAGCGTCGGCGTGGTGGTGACCGGGCCGATCAGCGCCGCGATGCCCTGGGACATCAGCTGGTTATAGGCGTTGGTGGCTTCGACGGCGTCGCCGGTGTCGTCCATCCAGACCATCTCGATCTGGCTTCCGTTGAGGCCGCCGGCCGCGTTGAACTCGTCCACCGCGAGATCGACGCCGTCCTTTACCAACAGGCCGTAGGCGGAGACAGCGCCGGTCAGCGGCGCGATGCCGCCGATCTTGATGGTGTCCGCGAGGGCGACCGAGGAAACGCCCAGCGCAAGCACGAGAGCCAGGACAAGAGCAAGGGTTTTCTTCATGATGGAAGTACCTCCTTTGGCGGGCGCTCTACCTTGAGCCCCAACAATAGTTATAGGACTTATTATAGTATCTGGACAAAGCGTTTTTCAATGACAAAATGATTAAATATGCAGCCTCGGCGCCAACAAATTGCACCAGTTATGGTCGGAGCCGCCGAAATGCGCGCCTGAACAGAACAAATTGTGAGAATAGAATGCACTTTACAGTAGCCGCACCGCGCGGTCGGCGCCCGGCTCCAGCCTGAGAAACGCCCGGCTGGTCCGAACCTCGCTCAGGATCAGGTCGATCGGGTACGCCTTCCGGCTGCGCTCCGCGCTCGCGGGGTCGTTGAGCCGGATCAGGCCGCCCTCGTCCACGCCCCAGAGCAGGATGTAATGGCCGTTTTTCGTGAAGGTTCCCGGCCCCATGTGGGCGACCACCGGCCGGCCGGACCCGAGCGCCGCCAGCACCAGGTCCGCTTGGTTGTCCAGCCACACCCCCTTGAGCCCCGCGCGGGCCGCCAGCTGGCCCATCGCCGCGTGGCTCAGGCCGTCGCCGCAGTACAGGCCGTTGTCATAGGCCCACTGGAACAGCGTGCCGGGCGTCTCCTGGGAGTCCGCCAGCGCGGCGGCGGCCATCGCGATGCAGGTTGCGCCGCAGCCGCTGGTGGCCGCGGACTTCGGCCGCCCGCCGATGACGCACACCGCCTCGCCGTAGTCGCCCTGCCGCATCAGCGGCACGTCCGGCGGCGGCAGGCGCATGAGCACCGCCGTCCGCATCAAATCCAGCGCCAGCGCGAGCGCCGCTGCCAACAAAACCAGGGCGAGAACCCTGCGCCTGCGCCTCACAGCGAACGCGCCGCGGCCGGCAGCGCCGAAGCCTCGTCGATCACCGCGTCCGCGCCCGCCTGGATCAGGCTCTCCCGCGGGCGGAAGCCCCAGGACACGCCGACGCACTTGAGCCCGGCGTTGTGGGCGGTCTCCACGTCCACGTCGGAATCGCCCGCGTAGGCGGTGGTCTCCTTGTCCGCGCCCATAAGCCGCATCGCCAGCAGCACGCTGTCCGGGCTGGGCTTCCGGCCAAGGCCCGGCCGCTCGCCGATGGCCACCGCCACCAGATCCCCGAAATGCCTTTTGCACAGCGCGGCCACCGCGCCGTCATACTTGTTGGACACCACGCCCGCGGCGACGCCCTCCGCTTTGAGCGCCTCCAGCATTTCGATCACGCCGGGATAGGGCTTCGTCCGCTCGTCCAGGTGCTCCGAGTAGTGCGCCCGGAACGCCGCCAGGCACTCCTCCACCCGGGAAACCTCCTCGCCCTCCGGCAGCGCGCGGACAATCAGCTTCCGGACGCCGTTGCCCACCGCCTGCCGCACGAATTCCCGGGAGCGCCCGGGGTAGCCGAATGCTTTCAACATGTGGTTGACGCTGGCGGCCAAATCGTCCAGCGTGTCCAGGAGCGTCCCATCCAGGTCAAACAGCACAGCCTTGACGGTCATCATTCCACACCCTTCTCGCTGGAAGCATAACAAAGTCCGCTCGCCTTGTAAATCACGGAAGGATTAATTCGGCGGGCGGACAGGGTTGACAGGTATCAAAACACCAGCGTCTCCAGCATGCTCCACATGCGCACGCCGTGCCCCTCCTGTTCCTCGGGTTCCAGCGTGAAGTCGGCCAGCAACGTCTTGCCGTTTCCCATGTCAAACCAGTACATCGAGCGGGCCTTCCCATCTTGGCCGAACACTGCGCTGCAGCCGGAGTGGGGCGTTACGAACTCCTCCGACCAGAAGGAATCCTCCTGCTTGATCTCGGGCGTCAGGAACGCCTTCCGGAGAGACGCGGGCGACCCGTCCTCGACGGTCAGCGTCATCGCCGCGCCGCCGCCCTTCTGCTGGATGGTCATCACGCCGTCCTTCTGAAGGGCCTCGTAAATCCCGCCGTCGATGTAGATCGAGAACCGCCCCTGATCTTCCTTCACCAGCGTGTACGTTCGCGACTCGTCCTCGCCTTCCAGCGGTACGTTTTTTTCAATCGTCTGGGGCAGCTCTTCCGCTCGCCCAATCCAGCACATCGCAAAGAGCAACACGAGAACCAAAGACCATGCGCGCTTCATAAAGCATCCCTCCTGACCATTAAGACTCTTATTGATACGCGAAAAGTTCCAGATTATGCCCCGGGCCTTGCGGATGGATGGCGAGCGCGGGCGTTCCGGCTGGTAAGGCCCTGCATGAGTTTCCCCTCTCTTCACCCGCCGCAAAGCCGCGGCCATCACATCCTCCGCGCGCAATCCCTCTGCCGCCATACCTGTGGAATTTTCCGCCGGAAACCGCTTGACATCATTCTCCGGATACGATATAATTTACAGGCGTTCGGGGTTATAGCTCAGTTGGTTAGAGCGTTACGTTGACATCGTAAAGGTCGATGGTTCGAGCCCATTTAACCCCACCAGTAAAACCCACCAGAAATGGTGGGTTTTTTCTTTGCTTATTCAGCTTTTCTTGTGCAATGTGCTTGTTTCGCCGGACTAGGCTCATTGACGGCGCACGGTTTGACCCCTTATTTGACCCCTTACGGTTTTTTTCGGGTTCCGTTGATCGCCTGCATCGCCTTAATCTTCGCGTCCATGTTGGAATGCACATAGGTCTGAATCGTGAAGGCCGCTTTTGTATGACCGATCAACTCACCAAGGGTTTTTACATCCACACCGGCGCGAATGGCGTTTGTGGCGAAACTGTGCCTCAAGGCATGAATACCCCTATGACGCAGCCCGGCCTTCTCCAGGCTTTCCTTGAGCGTCCGGCGCAAGTTTGCAGAATCCTTTGGCGTTCCGATTGTAGTGCAGAATACATAATCGCCATCTTCCCACACCGTGCCGGCGGCGAGCTTCCGCGAGGCGTAGAGCTTCCGCTGCTGCTGGAGGATTTCGCGCATTTCCGGCAGGATTGGGATAACACGCATACCAGCCTTTGATTTGGGGGCATCGATCGACAACTGGGTTTTGCCCTGACCCTCCGTCGCGTCAAAGGCTTTCGTGCGGACGATCCCCTGCCGGACGGTGAAATGCCCGTCCTCCACATCGGACCAGCGAAGACCGCAAAGTTCGCTGGCCCGCAGCCCAGTCAGAAGAACGAACCGCAGCGCCCGCCCGTTATCGGTATCCGGCAGCGCCTTCAAAAGTTCATCCTGTTCATCCGATGTGAGGAATTCAATTTCCTTCTGATCCGCTTTCGGCAGCGTGACGCCATCGCAGGGGTTCCGCTGCAACAGGTTATTCACCACCGCCTGCTTGAGAGCCGCGCGCAGCACTTCGATCATCTTGCGGACGCTGGCCGGCTGCTTCTCTTTGCTTTGTGCATTCACAAATGCCTGGACCTGATCGACGCGCAGCTTTTGAAGCTGGACCTTCCCCAGACCCGGAACGAGATAGGCCCTGATGTTTGAATCGTAAATCGTGGCCGTACTGGCGCGGTGGTTTGGCAGGAAGTACACCTTGAACCAGGTGTCCAACCAGCTACCCACCGTCATTCGGTCCGGCTTCACATAGGTTCCTTCATCCAGGCCTTGCAGGACTTCGCGCAGCTTTTTCCGCACATCTTCCTGGGTGTCAGCGTACACGCTACGGCGAATCTGCTTGCCAGTTCCAGGATCGCGGCCGGTTGTATACTTGCCTTCCCAGCGCCCGTCAGGACGCTGCCGGATACTGCCCTCACCTTGCGCCCGTCGTGTGGTTGCTTTGCGCGGCATCGTCGATCACTCCTTGCTATAAGAAGTAATTATTTCTTCTGCAACGCCGGCAACGGCCTTTGTCATATCTTCTTTCGCCTTTGTCACAAATATGCGATTGATTTCGCTTCCAGGGACAAGCAACGATTTCCCTTTCTGCCCAGAAATAATCGCTTCATACTCACGGGGATCAGATATTGCGTAGTAGTCAGACGGATCGAACTTCCTCTCTCGCAAATGATCGAGCTGGCTAATTGATGAGATGAAGTCCGTTCTTGAGAGCATCATATTAACAATGTCCATGAAGCCCATCATGCAAAACTGCTTTGTCCGAGCTATCGCAAGATCAGATAACCCTGTAACCGCGCCCACATCCGCGCGGTCAGGAGTGCGAAAATCCGAGTACCCGACAAGGTAATCCGTCGTGACGCCGAAGTGCTTCGCAAGCAAGCCAAGCGCGTCATAGCTGGGTTCCCTCGATGCTTCATAAGCCGAGTAGCTTTGTACCGATACCCCGAGTAGGTTCGCGAGATCGGCTTGTTTTTCGTCCTTCTCTTGCCGGAGTGCCCTTAACCTGTCAGAAAACACGGACATTGTCCATCCCTCCGATTCCATTATTGCTGGATTCATTATAATATATTTCCTGAATCCTGTAAATACCCTATTGACAAGAATTCCCCGCCGTAGTATAATCTATTCAGGGAACGGTAGATTTAGAATATTCTTTTAAGGGGATTGGAGAATGTACGAGGCGCAGAAGCGGGCATGCATGACCGTGTCCGATGTTGCCACCGAACTGGGCGTCAGTAAGCCTGTCGCATATGCCATCGCAAACCGGAGTGATTTCCCGGCTATTCGCTTTGGCCGTAGGCTGATCGTCCCCCGTGATTCCTTTGGGCGCTGGCTCGAAGAAGCCGCGAGGGGCGGCGTCGATCTGAAAGCGTCTTACGGGCGGTGAACCGATGAATTACGTAAACATCCCCATCAGGATGAAGGAATACCGCAACTGGATTCTCTATCGGCTCGAAGATCAGGGCCGGGAGAAGCCGACGAAGGTTCCTTATGCCGTGAATGGGGCGCATGCCAAGACCAACGACCCTAGCACATGGTCGAGCTTTGATGAGGCGCTGGCGGCGTTTCAGCGGGGCGGCTATGCCGGCCTGGGCTTTGTGTTCACCGGCACGCCGTTTGTCGGTGTTGATATCGACGGTTGCGCGAATCTCGCAGCTGGTGATGTTAGCCCGGAAGCGCTGGACGCCGTGCAGACGCTGGACAGCTATTGTGAATCATCACAGAGTGGTAAGGGCTGCCATATCATCGTCGAAGGCAAGCTACCCTCCGGGCGTCGCAGGAATGGTGCCTTTGAGATGTACGGTGAAGGCTCTCCGCGCTACTTCGCCATGACCGGCGACGTGTGGGACGGGTTAACTGAGATTCGGTCCAACCAAGCCGCGATTGATACGGTACATCACAATTACATCCAGCTCCCACAGGTGGAGCAAGCAGAATCAGCCGAAGCGCGGCCCGTCGGTGTTGTAGCCCGAGAGGAAGCGCATAAGGGTATCGACCTGTCCGATGACGAGCTGATTCGACGGGCACAGAGCGCGGCGAATGGCGACGCCTTCTCCCGCCTGTGGGCGGGCGACACCACCGGCTATCGGTCCGCTTCGGAAGCTGATCTTGCGCTGGCGAACAAGCTGGCCTTCTGGTCGAGCCGCGACGCCGCACGAATGGATGAGCTTTTTAGGCGGTCGGGTCTTATGCGGCAAAAATGGGACGAACGCCACGGTCCCGACACCTACGGCGGTTTGACTATCACCAAAGCGATCGAGGGCTGCCGTGAGGTTTATAACCCGCGGACGCACTTCCAGAAACGTGCAGCCCAAATCACGACCGGGCGCGGTCAGGCGTATCAATGCCTAGCCGATCTGCACCCCGAGCGTAATGACCGTTACGGGTGGAGCGACATCGGCAACGGCAACCTGTTTGCCGACTGGTTCAAGGATCGGGCGCGGTATGTGCCCGACAGGGCAAAGTGGTTCGTCTTCGACGGTAAAGCCTGGCGGCCCGACGTAGGCGGGCTGATGGCAATGCAGCTCTGCAAGCAGCTCGCCGATGATCTGATGGTGTACGCTCTGTCGATTGAAGACGAGAAGCAACGCCGGGCGTACATCGATCATGTGGGGCGCTGGCAAAAGCGCTCATACCGCGACACCATCCTTAAAGACGCCTCCGGCGTCCACCCGGTATTGTTCGCGGCCTTCGATCGCGACCCGATGATCTTCAACTGCCTGAATGGTACGCTGAATTTTGCCACCGGCGAATTCTACGACCATCGCCCGGAAGACTTCCTTTCTAAGCTGGCCGGCGTCAACTACGACCCGTTCGCCGGGCGCGAACGCTGGGAGCGGTTCATTGGCGAGGTAATGCAGGGCGACACCGAAAAAGCGCGCTTCCTGCAAAAGGCCCTGGGCTATGCCCTGACCGGCGACACGCGGCAGGAGTGCTTCTTCATCCTATACGGCGCAACGAGCCGTAACGGCAAAGGCACGAGCATGGAGACATACGCCCGCCTGATGGGCGACTATGGCAAGTCCGCGAAGCCGGACACGATTGCGCAGAAGCAGGCCGCAAACGGCAGCGGCCCCAGTGAGGATATTGCCCGGCTGGTCGGCGCGCGGTTTGTGAACATCTCTGAGCCGGACAAGAAGCTGATCTTGAGCGCTGCGCTGGTCAAGACGCTGACCGGGCGCGATACGATCACGGCGCGGTTCTTGCATGAGAATTCGATAGAATTCAGGCCGGACTTCAAGCTGTTTATCAACACCAACTACCTGCCCGCCGTCACCGACGTGACGTTGTTCAGCTCCGGGCGCGTCAAGGTCATTCCTTTCGAGCGCCACTTCGGGGACGGTGAACAGGATAAAGGCCTGAAAGATGAACTTGCCCAGCCCGAGAACCTGAGCGGCATCTTGAACTGGTGTATCGCAGGATTACGCGCCCTGGAAACCGAAGGCTTTGAGCCGCCGGCATCGGTATTGGCGGCCACGGACGATTACCGCCAGCGTTCGGATAAGATCGGGCGGTTCGTGTCCGAGGAACTTGAAGCCGTTTCAAATGGCGAAGTGCGGACAGCGGAAGTATACGCCAGATTCCAAACATGGTGCTATGAAAACGGCTTCCGGGTAGAGAGCGCGCAGAATTTCAATTCGCAACTCCTCAACTTCGGCGAGATCGAAAAGCGCCGTCCGACCGGAAGTCCTCGCACGGCGAGCCCTGTTTCCCTGCTCAACGGTTACAGGTTGCTGCCGCGAAGGTGCGATGAATTCATGTCCACAGGCGTGTCGGCAGTATGGGGATAGACGATGTGTAGCGACGTGTAGCGGGGTTTTCCATTACGTATAGAAACCTATAGGTTTCAAACCAACTGGAGAAAGCCGCTACACACCGCTACACACCCCCCAAGAACCCCCGGAATTCAGGCTTTAGCCTGTGGAAGGTAGGTAGAATGATCGTGAAGCACAAGGTGGTTTTCAAAGACGGCAAAATCCTCCGCAGCTGTTGCGTGTCTCCCTCGCCCTGGTTATGCGGTTTTCTAGACGTGTCCCCGGACGAAGGCGAGGCCGGTACGTACAACGCAGCGGAAATCAGCGCGATTTTTCCGGAACCCAACGACAACGCAGAACGCGGCAATCTGCCCGTCTGGACCTTTTAAGGCGGTGAGGCAATGAACATTTTTGAGCGCATCTTCCGGCGCACGCCCGCACCTGTGGCCATGCAGCGCGCCGAAGTGCTGGGCGGGCCTACGGCCTACTTCACGGCCTGGAGCGGTGACGCCTACGGAAACGACATCTACCGGGGCGCGGTGGACGCGATCGCGCGCAACGCGGCCAAGCTCAAGGGATCGCACGTAATCCGCGACGGGGGGCATACGACAGCCTACGAGGGCGGCAGGCTGAACCGGCTGCTGCAAGTGCAGCCCAACCCCTACATGAGCGCCTACGACGCGCTGTACAAGCTGGTGACGCACCTATACCTGTACAACAACGCTTTCGCCTTCCTGGCGCGCGGCGTCCGGGGCGAGATCGCGGCGGTATACCCGCTTCGCCCGTCGAACGTGGATTTCATCGCCGATCAGGCCGGCGCGCTGTACTGCCGGTTTCGGTTCGCCGGCGGGCAGGAAGCGACGCTGCCTTATACGGATGTTATCCACCTGCGCCGCAACTTCAACGACAACGACCTGCTGGGCGATTCGAACGATGCACTTTCTGCCGCGCTGGAGCTGGCGCACACACAGAACGAGGGAATCATCAGCGGCATAAAGGCCGGCGCGAACATCCGCGGCATCTTGAAGTTCACGCAGATTATGGCCCCGGAAAAGCTCAAGGAAGAAAAGGACCGCTTCATCGCGGACTACCTGACCATCGCCAACGATGGCGGCGTGGTGGCCACGGACCAGAAAACCGAGTACGTGCCCATCACGACGAACCCGGCGATCATCGACGATAAGCAGCTGGCGGCGGTCAAGACGAAGATCTACGACTACCTGGGCATTTCGGAGAAGATCGTCAACAGCTCGTACACCGAAGACGAGTGGGCGGCGTTCTACGAATCGACGCTGGAGCCGATCGCGGTGCAAATGAGCCTGGAGTTCACCCGGAAAATCTTCAACGACCGGGAGCAGGCTTTCGGAAATTCGATTCTGTTTGAAAGTGGACGGCTTCAGTTCTCCAGCAACGCGACGAAGGTAAACCTGATCGCGCAGCTCATGCCCTATGGCCTGCTGACGATCAACCAGGCGCTTGAAATCCTGAACATGCCCGCCGTGGAAGACGGCGACAGGCGGCTTCAAACGCTGAACATGGTTGCAGCCGACAAGGCTGACCAATATCAACTCGGAGGGAAACAGGCATGAAAGAGCTTCGAATTTGTGAAGTAAGAGCCGAAGCCCCGGCAGGGGAAGGCCTTATGATAAGCGGAATGCCCATCGTGTACGAAACGCCGACCACGATCAACGGTCCGGGTGGACCGTTCACCGAGGTTATTCGCCGGGGCGCGCTGGATGGCGCGGACCTGTCCGACGTGCGGCTGATGTACAACCATGACGCGAACCGCGTACCACTTGCCCGGACACCCAAGACGATGCAGCTTTCCGTCGGCCCGGCAGGGCTTGAAATGACGGCAACGCTGCCGGACACCGCAGACGCCCGAAGCGTGCATACGGCAGTATCGCGCGGCGATCTTTCCGGCATGTCCTTCGCCTTCAAGGTTCCGCCGGGCGGGGACCGGTACGACGCGACCAAGCGCACCCGTGAAATCTTCAAGATTGAAAAGGTGCTGGAGTGCTCCATCGTTCCGTTCCCGGCGTACCCGCAGGCCAGCGTGGAAGCCCGCGCAGCCATGCAGGAAGCCGATACCCAAAGGGCGCGGGCGATCATCGCCTGCAACAAAATCATGATGAGAGAGGGATAAACCCATGAAGTTCAAAACCATCGCGGAAGCCTTTAACCACTACCAGGAAGCCAGCCTTGAGGAAATCGAGCGCCGCGCCGCCGAGATCAAAGGCACAATCGAAACCGACCCGAACGCCGACATCATGTCGCTAAACATGGAGATCAGCGGCCTGAACCAGGCGAAGCAGAACATCAAGGACAAGCAGGGCGCGCAGGACCCGCAGCAGCGCAGCGCGTTCAATCCCATCACCGGCATGGGCTTCGAGCGCCGTGCCAGCTTCGAGGCGACCGATGGCGACGTGCTGGCCAGCGCGGAATACCGCAGCGCTTTCTTCAAAAAGCTGCTGGGGCAGAAGCTCACTGGCTTTGAGGAAGCGGCTTTCACCCGTGCTATGGGCGAGCAGCGGACGGACGCCTTCTCCACCGTGACTGACGCAGCCGCTGTGCTTCCGACCGCGACGCTGAACGAAGTCATCACCAAGGCCCGCACGATGGGCGGCCTGATGGGCGTCTGCCGCGCGTTCAACCTGCCGACGAAGATCAGCGTCCCCGTGGGCACGCCCGCCGACAAGGCAAGCTGGCACACGGAAGGCGCGCCCGTGGTGAGCGAGAAGCCCAGCGTCGGTGCCGTGGCCTTCAATGGCTACGAGATTCTCAAGGTGTTCAGCATCAGCGCGGCGGCCAAGCGCATGAGCATTGCGGCGTTCGAGAGCTACATCGTGGACGAGCTGACCAACTGTGTGATGGCGTGCATCGCCGACGCGCTGGTGAACGGCACCGGCGAGGCGCAGGGCACCGGCCTGGTTTCCGGCATCACCTGGAATAGCGGCAACACGCAGAGCTTTAGCGCAGCGACTGGCTTTGGCACCGACGAGGTAGTGGCCGCCGTCGCCAAGCTCAAGCGCGGTTATGCCAATGGCGCCAAGTGGGCCATGAACAACGCGACGCTGTACAACCGGTTCTACGGCATGCTGGATGGTGTTGGCCGCCCGCTGTTCATCAGCGACCTGAAGGCGGAGAACATCGGGAAGATTCTGGGCTTCGATGTGGTGGTGGACGACAACATCGCCGACGACAACATCTTCTTCGGCAACTTCCAGTACCTGGCGTACAACCTGGCTGAGGGCATCGCCGTGGAAGTGTCCCGCGAATCCAGCTTCCGCAGCGGCCTGATCGACTACCGCGCGCTGGCGATTGCGGACTGCAAGCCCATCGTGACGGATGCGTTCGTGAAGCTGGCGGTCAGCGCCGGCTGATCGGGGGTATAGCTTATGACCCTTGATAAGGCGCGTGAATGGCTTCGGCTGGACGGCACCGACAACGACACGGTAATTCTGGGCTTGCTTGCCGCGATTCCGGAATACATCGAGGAAACAACTGGCATGACCGAGGTGGCGCAGGCAACCGACGCGCTCGCCGAGACTGCCGGGAAGTTCCTGCTGACGTTGTGGTATCACGCTGAACAGTCAGAAGCGGAACGGCTCCAGCGCGCGATCGACGGTATCTTAAAGGTGCTGACGATCCGGGCGCGGACGAATACCAGCGAGGGGTAGGGCTATGGCAAAGGACTATGCGCGCGGGTTCTACCGCAGCAGGGCGTGGCGCGATACGCAAGCTGCGTATATGGCGAGCCAGCATAACGTTTGTGAACGGTGCGGCGGGCTTGCGCGCATAGTCCACCATAAAAGGCACATAAACCCCGAAAACATAGGTGATCTGTCTGTTACGCTGGACTGGGCGAATCTAGAGGCGGTATGCCTCGTCTGTCATAACATCGAGCATATGGGCAGCGATGCGACGGCGGCGGGATTGAGGTTCGACCCGCAGGGGAATTTGGTTCAGACCCCCGGCATGACGGATTGACGATGGACAGGGGGAACCAAAGAGTGGGGGCTCCAAAACCCCTCCAAGGGTTCTAAGGTTTCAACATGGGAGGTTTTACGATGGCGGTACGCAAAACTGGCGGGACATCGGCAGACATGCGCCTGAAAAAGATGATTCTGCTGGTCCCTGACGATCGGAAGCTGATGGCTGAAAAGCTGGCCGGCGAGATCGCGTTCATGACGCGCACGCTGGAGGCGCTCAAGGCTTCCATCGACGCGGAAGGTCCGATTGATAACCCGGCGCTCAAGGGCTACAACGTGACTGTGCAGCGTTACGGCGCGATCTGCAAGCAGTTCACCGACCTGCTGCCCAAAGCGGCGCAGGCGAACGCCGGCAGCGCGCTGTACGACTTCATCAAGCAGGCATGAACCCGATCGTTGAATACTGGAACGCGATCAACGCCGGGGCGATCCGCGCGCCCGAGCGCGTGCGCAAGGTGTACGCTCGCCTGGTTTCCGAGATCGAGAACCCCGGCGAGTACATCTTCGACGAGGCGCGCGCGGCCCGTCCGATCGAGTTCATAGAACGCTTCTGCAAGCACTCCAAGGGCGAATGGGCGGGGCGGCCTGTGACGCTGGAGCTGTTCCAGAAGGCATTCATCGCGGCGCTGTTCGGGTTCGTCCATAAGGATACAGGCCTGCGCCGCTTCAAGGAAACCCTGTTCATGGTGGCGCGGAAGAACGGTAAAAGTACCATGCTGGCCGGGATCGCGCTTTACATGCTGATCGCTGACGGTGAGGCCGGTGCGGAAGTCTATTCTACGGCCACAAAAAGGGATCAGGCGCGCATTATCTTCGACGAAACCCACAATATGGTCCGCCAAAGCCCGGAGCTGAACCAGTTCGTGAAGAAGCGTAAGACGGACCTGTACTTCCCGCTGGGTATGGGCAAGTTTCAAGCGCTGGGCAAGAATGCCGACACGCTGGACGGCCTGAACGCCCATTGCGTCATCATAGACGAGCTGCACGGCGTCAAGGATCGCAATCTGTACGAAGTCATGAAGCAGAGCCAGGCGGCCCGCCGTCAACCCCTGCTGATTATGATAACGACCGCCGGTACGGTCCGCGAGTGCATCTTCGACGATATGTATGCCTATGCCTGCGGCATCGTGGACGGCATGTTCAAAGACGATACGTTCCTGCCCATCATCTACGAGCTGGACAACCGGGAGGAATGGACCGATCCGGCCATGTGGGAGAAGGCGAACCCCGGCATCGGCAAAATCAAGAAGGTTTCCGACCTGGCCGACAAGGTGGAGCGCGCCAAGAACAGCCCGAAGGACCTTTCCGGTATCCTGTGCAAGGACTTCAACATCCGGGGCACCGTGACCAGCGCGTGGTTGTCTTTCGACGCGATCAACAACGAGAAAACCTTCGATCTGGCCCGCTTCCGGGGTTGCTGGGCGATCGGCGGCGCGGACCTGTCCATCACCACAGACTTGACCTGTGCAACGCTCCTTATGATCGACAAGGCGACGCAAGAACGGTTCGTCGCTCAAATGTACTGGCTGCCGCAGGACAGCTTCCAGGAGCGCGTACAGCAGGACAAGATTCCCTATGACAAGTGGCGCGAACGCGGCCTCCTGCGCCTGTGCAGGGGCAACACGATCGACTACGGCGACGTTACGGCCTGGTTCCTGGAAATGGTCAACGAGCACGGCATCACGCCGGCGTGGATCTATTACGACAGCTACAGCGCGCGGTATTGGGTGGACGAAATGCAGGGGCACGGCTTCAACATGATCCGCTGCATCCAGGGCGCGAAGACGCTTTCCTTGCCCATGCAGATGATGGGCGCGGACCTGACCGCGAAGAAGATCAACTACAACAACCACCCGATCCTGAAATGGTGCTTGACGAATACCGGCATCCAGACGGACCGGAACGGCAACATCGTACCCGTGAAGGCGCAGGCGGCCAAACAGCGCATAGACGGCGCTGCAAGCCTCCTAGACGCCTACGTGGGCCTGTACGAGCACTACAACGAATTCCTGAACGCTTAGGGGAGGGCGAACGCCATGAAGCCTTTGAAAGACAAGAAAATTACCATCTACCAGGCAATAGGAAGCACTACCCCAGGTGGTTTCCCGCAATACAAGTATAGGCCAATCCATCCGGGGCAAGTTTGGGCTTATGTGCGCGATATGAGTTCGGAGGAGTATTATAACGCTCAAGTTCACGGCACGAGGGAAGAAGCCGTTTTCATAGTCAACTGGCGAGAAGACATAACCGCGCTCATGCGCATCGTCTATAAAGGCGTTTGGTACGAAATCAAGCGCGTAGATACTTACGAGGGCTATAAGGATGATTTGAAGCTCTTTGCAGTACGCACAACCACGCCAAAGAACGAAGACATATTGCCCTACTAGGCGTGGACAGCGCTTTCATGTACGCAGGAGGAAGTAATGAACGAGCTGATTACCGCAATAAAGAACGGAGACGAAAAGCGGCTGGTGGAGCTATACGAGCGGAACACCGGCCTTCTCTAGCGTTGAACGCACACCCATTCTCTGCGCAGAACGCAGGGTATCGTGGAGCGGAGGCGAGCGAAGGGGATGTATTGAGCGCACACTCTTACCATTCGCTGAATCGCGGCCGGCAAAACCCTCGATTGAATCTAGGGCAAAGGGCGTCGCTGGAAGCTACACCCTTTTCGTCGGCTTAGGCGACGGAATTACCACCATCATTTGAAGTGAGGGTGCAACCCTAAGCTGAACTTATGGAAAAGGGCGTCGCTTGAAACGACACCATTTCAATCAGTTGAATCAATGGTATTTACCATCGTTTCCATCCTCATTTAAAGGGGCTATGGGCGCCTTGGGGATAGAATTAAGATCAGTAGATAAACGAAAGAGCCGCATACTGCGGCTCCTTTGTCTGGTTATAGGCTGGGTGGCATTCCAGCATCTCTTCAAAGACCACATGGGCGTGACGGCTGCCTGTTCCGTCCTCAGATAACCAGACAACTTAGCTTACGTTCATACTGTAGCATGGTATGCTTATTTTGTCAACTATTTTCAATATTTTTTTACAGTTCCTCGCGCCAGATAGTTGGCTAGCTGCTGCTCGCTCAACGGGTAAGCCGATCTAAAGTAGAGTTCATTATTGTCTGTCAGCCTGACAGCTATAATAAAAAGATCGCCCATTCTCTTGATAAACTCGATGCTGTTGCTTGTAGGATGGATTCCTAGGTAATCAGGATTCTGTATTACTTCCGGTATGGATGATACACAACGCTCATATTCTTCAACAGAAGAAAACTGGTGCTTGTGTTTGCTCTCTATATAACCAATCCGATCTTTCCATAAGATGATATCGGCCTCACCACGAGATAACCCCAGAAAATTGATTTTTTCTGCAGTGAGCTTACCAATTGATATTCTACGCTCGCTGGAGGCTTTGAAGGCTTCAATATCGAGAGGCATCAGCATCAAATCCTTACTAGAATTCCTTGTTATTGTACACTATCTGTGCAACGATGTAAATATTGTTTTTAATACATGATAAAGGGGGATCCCCCAGCCACCACCTCTCTAATCGTTAATATTATGTTAATCAGAAAAAGAGCTTGACTTTTTGCGTCACCGAAATTATACTATTTGTGTCACCAGAAAAGGAAGGAGGTTGAACTTGTCACCCAGAATAGGAAGACCACCGTCTTCTGATCCCAAGCGTAACGAAACCCGTATCCGCATGACCGATCAGGAGGTAGAAAAGCTGGAATACTGTGCCAAGGTGCTGGGCCTGACCAAGGCAGAAGTTATCCGGCGGGGAATCGACGAGATGTACCAGAAGGCCCTTGAACAGAAATGAAGCAGCCGCCACCCTAGACAAGTTACGACTGCTTCATACCACCCCGAGGCCAAGCCTCACGGTAAATCCAGTATACCATGAAGCGCGGCCTCTTTCAACCAAAGATCGATTGAAGGAGGATAATCACATGATGCTTTCGAAGGCGCTGGAGGAACTGGACACCCGGAGCGCGAAGCTCCACATGTACCTGGCTGGGCTGCGCGTCCCGGAGGAATTAGAGGGCGTTATCGAATACGCCCGCGCGGAGGCCGAGGCCATCTTTGACCGCGTGACCTACCTTGAAATGGTGGTCAAGCATAACGAGGTTCCCGACGCCGACTTTCCCGGCCCGGCGGTAGGGAGGGCGTGACCGTGGATCACATAATCACAAATCCGGAGGATTACGCCTACTTCCCGGTCAGTGGCGACAGCATGGCCCCAAGGATCAACGAAGGCGACCGGGCGCTAGTTCGCTTTCAGCCCGACGTTGAATCCGGGCAGCTTGCCGTCGTGATGGTCGACGGCGAAGATTGGGTGATCAGGAAGATCATCAAAGGCGAGAACGGTATCACCCTCCAGACGTTTAACCCGGCGTATGAAGCCCGCGCGTATGAAGCGGACAAGGTGAAGATTGCCGGGCTTGTCGTGGTAACGGAAAGATTCTTTGCGTAGTATGACGGACGGCGGCGGGGCTTGACGGCCCCGCTTTTTTGACCCCTTAATTTACCCCTTACACCACTTTTTGACCCTATCCCTAGTAGCTTCCGGTTGCACAACGGTACAACATATAGTATACGGTTTATCCCTGTTGTACTGCATTTAGTATGAAATGCACCTTGACATCGTAAAGGTCGATGGTTCGAGCCCATTTAACCCCACCATCAAGAGGGACATTAGTTCCTATGAAAATGCTCACCCATTGCGGTCAATGTCATTAAGATAACAGGACGAGGAAAGAGCAGAGTATTTAAAAAGGTACGCCTGCTCTTTTTTTATGCGGAATTTAACGCAGGGAAGGGTTGACAAAACGGGCAAAAAATGCGGCGGAGCCTCTTGAAAAAACACTTTTCAGGAGGCGCGCCGGATGGGAACACCATACGAGGCAATCAAAGGGAAGCTCATATCGATCATCAAAGAGATGT
>Ga0268263_1000619_pt1 | contig 47970 bp, 45 predicted proteins | sample Biomet5_FD_190358 | JGI IMG/M metagenome (GOLD analysis project Ga0268263, IMG submission 190358) | Microbial communities from bioreactor (seeded with sewage sludge) at LBNL, California, USA - Biofuel metagenome 5 (SPAdes) (version 4) | ecosystem: Engineered > Bioreactor > Anaerobic >... | reverse complement strand
TGGGCGCGGCAACTGATCCTCCAGTCCGGAGCCGAGTCCTGCTACGTCGACTACGCGCCGTCCTTCGGACGAGGGCCGTTCCGGCACTACATCTGCATCTCGGTCAACGACGCGGTCCTCCACGGATTACCCCACGACTACACACTGGCCGAGGGCGACCTGCTCTCCTTGGACCTGGCCGTCACCAAGGACGGCGTGGTCGCCGACTCGGCGATCAGCTTCGTCGTGGGCCATGCGCAGAACGCCGCGGACCTGGCGCTGATCGAGGTCACCGAGCGTGCGCTGCACGCCGGGATCGCCGCCGCCGTTCCCGGCGCACAGATCGGCGACATCTCGCATGCGATCGGCGGGGTGCTCACCGGGGCCGGCTACCCGGTCAATCTCGAGTTCGGCGGGCACGGCCTCGGTTCGACAATGCACCAGGATCCACACGTCGCCAATGCCGGACGGCCGGGCCGCGGCTACCGGCTACGGCCCGGGCTGCTGCTCGCCCTCGAACCGTGGGTGATGGCCGACACCGACCGCCTGGTCACCGACCCCGACGGCTGGACACTGCGCAGTTCGACCGGCTGCCGCACCGCGCACAGCGAGCACACCGTGGTGATCACCGACGGCGCAGCCGAGGTGCTCACTCTGCCGAGGTGATCGGCCACACGGCCTGCCGGCATCTCGTGCCGTCCTGGCGACGAGAAGCTCTGCGCAGGCTGTAGCACCGATCTCGGTCGGCTTCGCCGCAAACCCGTCCGATTGCTTGCGGGAATTACCGCTGAGGGGTTGCCTGGACGCGTCCATCGGGCAAGGTTGGGAAAGCCCCGATACGAAGGAGTCGCCATGACCGCAAAACTGGTCCCCTACCTCAACTTCCCGGGAAACACCCGCGAGGCGCTGACCTTCTATCAGTCGGTGTTCGGCGGAGAGCTGCTTTTCAACACCTTCGCCGACTTCGGGGTCAGCGAGATGCCGGCCGACGGAATCATGCACGCCGAGTTGAACGGCGAGGAGCTGTCGCTGGCCGCGTCCGACGCGATGCCGGGGGACGAGGCGAGTTGGGGTCTCACCCGGATCTATCTGGCCGTGATGGGCGACGAGTTCGGCAAGCTCGAGGGCTGGTTCACCGCGCTCGCCGAGGGCGGTGAGGTCGCCGTGCCGCTGGAACGGCAGGTCTGGAGCGACGTCTACGGCCAGGTGCGGGATCGCTTCGGGCTGGAGTGGATGTTCAATATCTCGGCGCCGGCCTGATCGCGAGCACGCTCGGCAGCTTCTCAGGGCGTCCGCTTTTTGTCCGCTGGGCCGTGATTTTCGCGCAAAACCCCAAGTGGATGGCGTTTGAGGCCGTGGAAGGAGATAATCCTGTCAACCACCTTTGAGGAGCTCCGCATCATGAAGACTTCTGCCCGCCTGGGCATTTCCATCCTGCTCGCTGCCCTTGCGGCACCGATCGTGCTCAGCGGCTGCACCAGCGCAGTCACGGCAGTCAAGCCGTCGATGGTCACCTCATCCAGCACGTCCGCGAGCACCTCGGCCGGCCCGTCTACCAGCCCGTCGACATCGTCCAGCTCGCTGCTCAGCCCCGAGCAGGCCCTGGACATGTATGTGAAGGCCGAGCAGGCCCAGATCGATCAGGTGCTCGAGCAGAACAAGGGTGCCTTCAAGGGACTGAAGATCTCCAGCGAGGCCCCGGGCACGTCGATCTTCGAGTTCACGATGGCCAAGAAGATGGATCTCAAGGTCGCCAAGAAGTACTTCAACAGCATGATCCCGACCTTCGAGTCGCTGCTGGACAAGCAGGGCTGGGCGGCCATGTCGAAGATGGGTGTGGTCGAGCCCAAGGTGCGCTACATCTACCGGAACCCCAACGGTTCCGAGCTTTGGTCGCACACCTTCGCTCCGAAGGCCTGACGGCAGCCTGCCGGCCTCAAGCCCGGTTTTCCTCCTGATCTGGGAGGGTCGTAGCAACAGGACTCAGGCCGTACCCGGTTTTCCCTCCCTATCGAGGCCTCTGCGGCACCGATATCGGGAGGAATGTCGGGTACGACCTGAGTTGTCCTCCGGCACTCTGAGATATTCGGAGGTTTCTCCGCGGTGAGGGATCCGGTGCCGCGACAGGCGCCCCCATCGGCCGCCTCTTCTGGTGCACCCGCCCCACGCGCAGCGGTGCCCACAACACTCGGCGGCGGGTATGACTGGTCAGTTCGTGGCCAGTAGCAGCGCAAACCGTACGACTTTGCCCGCACTCGACGTGGCTGCGACTAGGGGTGCAGCGCGTCGCCCCTAGTCAGCGCCACTCGCAAGATATCCACAGGTCGGGAACCTCCCCTCCCGCAGCGGCAATTCATCGCCTACGATCACCGAATCGCCGTCGGTGCACTGGCTACCACCCCGGTCCGTCCACCCGGCGAGAGGGGGACGGCCATGGCCGGATCAGCGGGGGCTGCGCAACGTCCACGCCGCAATGTGCGCTGGATCGCGGCCGGCATTCTCGCCGTCTGCCTGGGAACGCTCGGCTCGGCGCTGCTGTATGGAAACCTCTCGCACACCGAAGCCGTCCTGATCGTGAAGCGTACGGTTTACCGCGACCAGGTCATCACCACCAACGACCTGGGCGTCACCTCGGCGGTTCCGGCCCCTGGGGTGGCGATGGTTGCCGCAGACCGCCTGGCTGAGGTGATCGGGCGCACTGCGCGCACCGACCTCGCCGCGGGAACGCTTCTGCATCCGGAGGGCTTTGGGGAGCCGCTGGTCGGAGGCGGGCAGGTGCTGATCGGTGTGCGCCTGCCCGCCGGCCGATTGCCGTCGATGCCGCTGCCACCGGGGACGGCCGTGCTGCTGGTGCCGGTGACTCGCGATGCCGGCCAGGTGCCGGACGGTCCGTCCGTCAGGGCCCGGGTGGCGACTGCTGCCGAGAAGCTGCCCGACGGTGCCGCCCTGCTGGACGTGTCGGTCGGCCAGGCGGAGGCCGAGCGCGTGGCCAAGTTGGCTGCTGCCGACCAGTTGTCCTTGTTGCGGGTCTCGGAGACCGGCCAATGAGCGTCTTCCTGCTGACCAGCGCCGGCCACTCCCCCGGAGTGACCACGCTGGCGGTCGCCCTGGCCACGAACTCGATCGGTCCGGCGCTGCTGGTCGACGCCAATCCGGAGCCGGATCAGTCGGTGCTGGCCGGCTACCTGCAGGGCATCGATCCGGGCGGACGGGGGCTGGGCGGGCTGCTGCAGGCGCATCGCGAGCGGCGTCCGCTGGAGAACGAGTTGGCCGCCATGACGGTCAGCCTGGGCGAGCCCGGCCACGACTTCCTGCCCGGCTTCGCCAACCCGGGAATGGCCGGCCTGTTCGGTCCGGCCTGGCCCGATCTGGCCGCGGCTCTGGCCAGTGAGTCGGGCCTGGTGGTCGTCGATTGTGGACGGATCGGCGCAGCCGGGCCGCCGGCGGCACTGGTGAAGGCTGCGGCCGGAGTGCTGGTGGTCACCGGCAGCCGGCTGGTCGATCTGGCCGCGCTGCGGCTCTATCTGCCCGAGGTGGTCGAGGCGGCCGCGCCGGAGCGGGTCGGACTGGTGGTGGTCGGGCCCGGACGTCCGTATGGCTCGGGCGAGATCGCCGCCCGGTTCGGGGTGCCGGTATGGGCCAAGATCGCCTGGCGTCCGGCTGAAGCCGAGGTCTTCGCGGCCGGTGAGCCACCGCCGCGTCGGCTGGCCTCGGGAGCGTTCCTCACCGATGTCCGAGGGCTGTCGGCCACCTTGGCCGAACGCACCGAAGGCCACCGGCGCCTGATCGGAGTGCCGTCGTGAAGCGGCTGGCCGACATCGAGTTGATGGGCACCGAGCCGGAGTTGCGCACCGCTTTCCGCGCGGACGAGCTCGCCGCCGCCGAGCGGGATCCGTCCGGCATCGACTGGCAGCTGGTCGTCGCCCTGCGGCGCAAGGCATCCGAACTGATCAGTACGGCCATCGCCGAGACGCCCGGGCCGCTCAGCGATGTCGACCGACGGCTGCTGGGCCGCTCGATCGTCCGCTCGGTGGTCCGCCAGCACACCGAAGGACTGGCTGAGACCGGGGCGGCGCTGTGGCCGGTCGAGACCGAGTACGCCTATGCGTCCGCCCTGGAGAACGCGATCTTCGGCTACGGACGGCTGCAGCCGCTGTTCGAGATCCCCGAGGCGGAGAACATCGAGATCCACGGCTACGACTCGGTGGTGGTCCAGTACGGGGACGGGCGCCGCGAGGCCCGTCCACCGGTCGCCGACAGCGACGCCGAACTGGTCGAGGCGATTCGCTTCCTGGGCGAGACGGTCAGCCCGGCCCGTCCCTTCGACGACGCTCACCCGATGATGACCCTGGCCCTGGGAGATCGGTTCCGGCTGCATGCGATCGGCTTCGGGCTGAGTTACCGGCCGTCGATCACCATCCGTCAGCACACACTGACCGAGATCACCTTGGCCAAGCTCGCGGCCACCGGGATGATGCCCGAGGAGGTGGCTCGGCTGCTCCACTGTGCGGTCCTGGCCCGCAAGTCGATGGTGATCTCCGGCGACCAAGGCGCCGGCAAGACCACCCTGCTGCGGGCGTTGATCGCCGCCATCCCCGATAACGAGCGGTTCGGGACGTTGGAGACCGACTACGAATTGCTCACCCACCTGCAGCCGAACCGGCGCAACATGCTGGCCCTGCAGGCGCGGGTCGGTATGGGCGAGGTCGCGGACGGCCGTCGGCTCGGTGAGTTCACCGTGGCCGATCTGATTCCCGAGGCCCTGCGCCAGAACTTGTCCCGGCTGATCGTCGGCGAAGTCCGTGGCGGTGAGGCAGGTGCGATGTTCGAAGCGATGACAGCCGGCGCAGGGACGTTATCAACGACGCACTCGCATTCGGCGGCGTCCACGATCGACCGGCTCGCGGCCCGGGTCACCCAGGGCGGAGTGCTGACGATCGAGGAGGCCTACCGGCAGATCGCGCATCACATCGCGTTGCTGATCCACGTCCGACTGGTCGACGACACCTGGCGCGGCGGCACCCGCACCCGCAGCGTCGCCGAGATCCGGCAGCTCACCGGCGGAGTGGAAGGCGGACGTCCGGTCACCGAAGTGATCTACTCCGCCGACGACGGTGGCGCATCGCGGTTCACCCCGGGCGCGCGACTGCTCGCCGAACTGGCCCCGTTCACAGACGCCTGGCGGTCATGATGAACACCGCGGTCGCCGCTCTCCTCGGCCTGCTGATCGGCGGTGGTGTGCTGCTCGTCGTAGCCGGGTTCCGGACGCCGCCCGACGCGGCGAGTCACCCGCGGCGATCCCGGATTCCCCGGACGTGGCGGGGCCCAGCCGCCACGCGGCGCGCGATCCAGCTCGGCTTGGCCTTGGCGGCCGGTGCCGCCGCAGCCGCCTGGACCGGCCTGCCGATGCTGGCGGTGATCGTCCCCGCCGCTGCCTTCGGGCTGCCGGTCCTGTTGTCCACCCCGGCAAACCGAGATGCCGAGCTGCTCGAAGCCCTCGACCGCTGGGTCCGCAACCTGGCCGCGCTGCTGCCCACCGGCCGCTCGATCACCGACGCGATTCGGGTCTCCGCCCGGCAGGCGGCCGAGCCACTGGGCGCACAACTACGGCTGCTCGTGGCTCGCCTGGACGACCGTTGGACGATCGAGCAGGCGCTCACGGCGATGGCCGATGCTCTGGACAGCGCGGACGCAGATGCGATCCTCGCCGCGGTGATGCTGGCCGCCGAGCGGGGCGGTACCGGTGCCACCGCCACCGTGAACGCGCTGGCCGACACCGTCCAGGACCGGCTGCGGGCGTTGCGCGAGATCGAGGCCGAGCGGGCGAAGCCGCGCATCGTTGTCCGACAAGTGACGATCTTCACCGTGGCCGCTCTGGGTCTGGCCCTGATCTTCGGCGGCTCCTTCTTCGCGCCCTTCGCCAGCCTGCCCGGCCAGGCACTGCTGACGGCGCTAGTGGTGGCCTATCTCGGTTCGCTGCTGTTCCTGCGCCGGATGGCCCTACCTCGTCCGCGGCAGCGGATCTTGAGGAGGGCGACATGAATCTCGCCCTCACCGCTGGACTGGCCGGTGGCTGCATCGGACTGGGCCTATGGGCCCTGATCGGCGCCGTGGCGCTGCCATTTCGGCCACGCCTGGCCGACGCGCTCGATCTGCTCGACGGCCAGCTGCCGGCCCCCGAACAGACCAGCGGCGTCGGGCTGGAGAGGCTCGGCTCGTGGGTGCGGATCAGGCTCGGACGTCCGGTCACCGAGGCCACGAGCCGCCGGCTGCGGCTGATCGGTCGCTCGATCGACCGACACTATGCCAACAAGGCGCTGTGGGCCACCGCGGGCCTTGCCCTGCCTTGGGTGGCGAACCTCCTTGTCGGAGGCGGAACGACCGCGCTGATTTGGCCGACGGCAGCCACTGCGGCTCTCGGGACCGCCGGCTTCTTCGCCCCCGATCTGCTGCTACGCGGGCGTGAGTCGGCCAGCGCGGCGGACAACACTGAAGCGCTGCTCACCTTCTTCGACCTGGTGACTTTGGAGCGGCTGGCCAACCGGTCCAGCAGCCAGGCACTGCGCTCGGCCGCACTGGTCAGCGATGTGGCGGTCTTCGCGGACATCCGGGACGCCCTGGAACGCGCCCGGCTCGAACAGCGCCAGCCCTATCCGGAGCTGCGTCAACTGGCCGACGACCTCCGCCTGCCCGCGCTGACGGACTTGGCCGACGTTCTCGCCCTCGAAGACTCCGGCGCCTCGCTGGCCGAATCGCTGCGGGCCCGGGTCCGCGAGCTGCGCGACGCCCACCTGACCGCGGCCAAGATCGCGGCATCGTCGCTGTCGGAGCGGATGACCTTCTTCATGGTGATCCCGTCGATGGTCTTCGCCCTGTTCTTCCTACTGCCCCCCATCCTCCGGCTGCTGGCCGGCTGACCTGATCGGAAAGGAGTCCCTATGAAGACCGTCCACGAGCTGATCGGACGGCTGGTCGCACTGCGGCACAACGAGCGCGGCCTGTCCCAATCGACCGAGACCGCGATCTACGTCGGGGTGGCTGCGGTCGTCGCGCTCAGCATCGGTGCCTTCGTCACCGCCTATGTGAATCAGCATCTGCCCCAGCCATGAACCAGCGCGGGGTGGCCGAGTCGGTCCAGTGGGCGATCCTGATGCCCGCCCTGCTGATGCTGATCCTCGGCCTGGTCCAGACCGGCATCTGGCTGCATGGACGCGCGGTCGCCGCAGCGGCAGCCGCGACCATCGCCGACCTGCGGGTACCAGGGGATGATCCGGCCGCCGCCGAGGACGCCGGGCGTCGAGTCGCCGCCAGCGGCGGCCTGACCGATGTCGGCGTGGAAGTCGACATCGAACAGGGACTGCTCGTGGTGACGGTCACCGGGCGTCCGCTGTCGTTCCTGGACTTCGGGCTGACTCAGATCCGGGAACGGGCCGTCCTGCCGGCCGAGGTGGTCCGGTGAGAGACCAGCGCGGCTCAGCGGCCATCGAGTTCACCGTTCTCGTCCCGGTGCTGGTGCTGCTGTTCAGCGTGCTGGTCGGCGGCGGACGGGTCTGGCTGGCCCGCAGCGGCGTCGAGTCGATGGCCGGAGCGGCTGCTCGCGCGGCCTCGTTCGAACGGGATCCCGGTGCGGCCGACGCGGCGGCCCGCCGGCTGGTGGCCGTGCAGGCGAGTGTGAGTGGGCTGCGCTGCGTCCCGCTGATCGTGAACGTGGACGCGGCCTCGCTGAACCTGCCCGCCGGGGTGCCGGCGAGCGTGAGCGCCCAGGTCACCTGCAGCGTGCCACTGGCCGACATTTTGGTGCCCGGCTGGCCCGGAGAACTGACGGTCACCGCCGCGGCCAGTGCCGTCGTCGATCGGTATCGAGGGAGAAAATGATGCGTTGGCTCCGTGGTCTGGGCTCGGCAGGGCTGCTCGCCCTGATTCTCTTCGGTGCACCAGCGGCCCTGCTCAGCTGGGGGCGCTACCCACGGCTGAGCCTGGACGAGCTACTCAGCCCCGACGACGGCTCGCTGCTGCTCGGGCTGATCACCGCGGTCGGCTGGCTGGCCTGGGCGGTGTTCGCCCTTGCCACAGTGCTGGAGCTGATCCGACTGCTGGCCGGACGTCCGATCGTCCGACTGCCCGGATTGGCCGTCGTCCAGCAGCTCAGCGCCGGCCTGCTGCTGGCCGTCCTGGCCCTGGCTGCAACCGCCGGCGCTCCGCGAGGCCCGGCGGCCGCAGTCGCGGCCACGGCGGGCACCGCTCAGACCCCGAGCCCGGCCGCCGAGCCGGAGGCCTCGGCCGCCCCGGCGTCCACCCCCACAGCGGAGGCGGCCGGCTACTGCGTGCAACCCGGGGACGACCTGTGGACGGTCAGCCAGACACTGCTGGGCGATGGCCGGCGCTGGCGGGAACTGGCCGCCGCCAACCCCGGCCTGCTCGCCGACCCGGTCCAGGAGCTGCAGCCGGGCACTCAGCTGGCACTGCCCGCCGGAGCCGCACCGACCGCACCGACCGCACCGACCGCACCGACCGCACCGACCGCAGTGGAACACCCCGGCGTCCGGGCCACCGCCCACCACGACGAGCAGATCGTCGTCCACCGCGGCGACACGCTCTCTGGACTCGCCCTGGAGCATCTGGGCACAGCAGCCCGCTGGCCGCGGATCGCCGAGGCCAACCGGGAACTGATCTCCGATCCCGACCACATCGAGATCGGTTGGCGACTGACCATCCCCGGAGTAGCAGGACCGGCAGCCGGTGCCGGTGCCGGCACCGGGGACGAGACCAAGACCGAGCCCGAGTCCGGGCGACGATCTGCCGGCGGGCCGGCGGCGCCCAGCCGCCTGGATCCACCGACGCCACGAGCCTCGGCGCCGGACCCGTCCGCGGTGCCGCCATCGGTGGCCATCCCGGCCCCGGCGCCCGAACTGCCGACCAGCAGCGCCGCGCCAGCATCGCCGGGGGCCGAGCTCGAGGCGTCCACGCAGAGCCACTCGCCGGTCGGCCTGATCGGGCCGGTCGGCACCGTGGCCGCCGCGGTGATCATCGGCGCCGTCGAGACCCGGCGCGCGTTGCGGCTGCGGGAACGTCCGCGCGGCCGGCGGTTGATCGACCCCAACCCGGGTGCCGCTCGGCTGCGGGTAGCCCTGGGCGCCGTGCAGCGCCCCGATCGGATCCTCGCCCTCGACCGGGCGCTGCGCCACCTCGGCGGACAACTGGCCAGCGCCGGACACCGGTTGCCGCAGCTGTCCCGGATCGAACTGGACGATCATGCGCTGGCCTTCGAATGGGCACAGCCAGCCGGCGATCCGCCCGACGGCTTCGCCGGAGGCGCCGACTGCTGGCAGATCGGGGTGGCCAAGGCCATCGAACTCGGTCCGTCCGATCATCCATGCCCCTACCCCTGCCTGATCAGCGTCGGCACCGCCGCCGACGGACGGACGATCCTGGTGAACGCCGAACAGTCACGGCTGCTCGGTGTAGCCGCCGACGACGCCGAACTGGCCGGTTCGGCGCTGCTGGCCATGGGCATCGAGCTGGCCTGCGCGCCATGGAGCGCCGAGGTCCGGGTGCTGGCCGCCGGCACCGGCAGCGAGTTGCTGGCGCTGTCCGGCGGCGAGCGGGTTCAGCGACTCACCGACCCACACCGTGCGATCAGCGATCTCGTCGCTCACGCCACGCAGCGGAGAAATGCCTTGTCAGAGGTGGGACTCGGAGAGCTTCGGCTCGACCCGGACCGCGCGGACGCGGTTGCTCCACTCGTCCTGATCCTCGGCGACGAGCCGAGTCCGATCGAGCTGGCCCGGCTGGAGCATGCGCTGGAGGGCGAGCCGTGCGGAGTGGTGGTGCTGCTGCCGACCAGCTCCGGCGAGGCGGCGACCTGGCAGGTGCGCCGCACTCCCGACGCACTGTCGGGACGGCTGGACGGGCTGGCGGCCGGGCTGACTCCTCATGCGGTGCCGTCCACCATCGCCAAAGACCTGGCCGGCCTGTTGGCCGATGCCGACTCCTCAGCCACCGAGCCGGCCTGGTGGGCCGGCGACGCGTCGGCGAACATCCGTCCGCTCCCCACGAGAGCCGAGGAAGCCGTGGACATCGTCCGAGTCATCTCCGATACCGAGCCGCGACTGCTGCTGATCGGCCCGGCCGACCTGGTCGGCGCCCGCGGCGACGAGCCCAGTCGAGCCCGTCAGCAACTGATCGAGCTGTGCGCCTGGATCCTGGAGCATCCGCGCAGCACCGCCACTCAGATGGCGGCCAGCCTGGGCATCGCCGAGGGCACCCGCCGCTCGAACCTGAGCCGGCTGCGGGCCTGGCTCGGCAACACGGCTGAAGGGGACGCCTACCTGCCCGACGCCTACGCCGGACGGATCGAGCTGCACGCGGGCATCACCTCGGACTGGCAGCAGCTGCAGACCCTGCTCGCCGCCGGCGTTGACCGCCTGCCCGAGACGTCCCTTGTCGCCGCGCTGGAACTCGTCCGTGGGGCTCCGCTGGCCGACGCCGCACCGGGGCAGTGGCATTGGGCCGAGGAGCTGCGCACCGACATCTCCAGCGCGCTGCGCGACGCCGCCCTGGTCCTCACCGAACGCGCCCTGGCCCGCCGTGACTTCGACCTGGCCCGCTGGGCCGCCGCCCGCGCGCTGACCGTCGCCCCTGCCGACGAGCTGCTGATGGCCGCCCGGATCCGCACCGAACACCTGGCCGGCGCCACCAGCGAGGTCAACCGGCTGGTCACCCAGGTCACCCGGCAAGCCCGCCAACTCGGCGTCGACCTGCTGCCCGAGACCGTCGAGCTGTGCCAGCAGGTGATCGAGGGCGCCGTCCGCGCCCGCCGGGCGTGAGTCGGTCGCTCCGAAACGACCCCGGGCAAGTCGCGAATCGTCCACGCCCGCCGGGTGAGGCAGCTCACGCCAAGCCGGGAATACACCGGCCGGGTACGACCCGCCCGCTCAGCATGAGGCAGCAGGCCCCCGCCAGGGCTCACCCCCCGAGAAACCTCCCGATTTGAGCGGCTTGTTGCCACCCCACGAAGTCGAACCCGAGTTTCCCACCCTTGCCGGTGGCCGACCCGGCCAAGATCCGGAGGTAACTCCGCACCCAGGGCCGCGGACCCGCCCCACCCATCAAGAATCCGGTGGAAACTCAGGTTTCCCCATCCGAGCCCACAAGCCACCGCTCTACGCGGCACGGCCGGTACGAGTGGAGGAGCCAACTGCCACGCAGGTAAGGAAGGGCGGCGCCCACCTCGGTCGATCCCCGACAGGATCCCGCAGCGCAGACCCCGCGTGTCGGCGGGCCCAGCCACTCGGCCGCCCGGCGGCCAAACCGGACGCCGCAGAAGAGGGGACTGTCCCCTCTTCTGCGCGGTGGCGGAGCCGTCCCCGCCAGACGACATCGCAGCTCCAAGCCGCCGCCGGCCCGCAGCGTTCACCCCCGACCAGACCATGGACAGTGGGTTCCACTAGACAGACCACCCACCCATTTTGCTAAGGTTCCTGTTGCGTAAAAAAGTAAGGGCAGCCTTACCTAAGCATCGGAGACCGTCTTGTTCCTCGGCTCGTTCCTGATCGGCCTACGGGAAGGCCTGGAGGCCGCGCTGATCGTCGGCATCCTGGTGGCCTACCTGATCCGCCGCGAGCGCCGGGACGTCCTGCCCCGCCTGTGGTGGGGAGTCGCCGCCGCGGTCACCCTCTCCGCCGCCCTCGGCGCCGGCTTCACTTTCGGCAGCTACACGCTCAGCTTCGAGGCCCAGGAGGCCGTCGGCGGTGTGATGTCACTGCTCGCCGTCGCGATGGTCACCTGGATGGTCTTCTGGATGATGGCCACCGGCCACCGGATCAAGGCCGAGCTCGAATCCGGCGCCGCCCAGGCGCTGGCCGTCGGCACCGGCGCAGCCATCGCCTGGATCGCGTTCCTCTCGGTCGGCCGCGAAGGCCTGGAGACCACCTTGATGCTGTGGGGCTGGGCGCTGCAGCCCGAGGCCCTCCTCGGCGCCCTGGCCGGGATCGCGGCCGCAGCCGTCCTGGGCTACCTGGCCTACCGCGGACTGGCCAAGATCAGCTACGCCACCTTCTTCCAGTGGACCGGCGCCTTCCTGATCGTCGTCGCCGCCGGGATCCTCGCCTACGGCATCCACGATCTGCAGGAGGCCGCGCTGCTCCCCGGGCCGTTCTCCGGGCACCCGATCACACCGACCGACCTGCGCACCGGTGAGGTGCTGACCGGCTTCACCGATGGCCCGTTCTGGATGGCATCCTTCCCCTTCGGTTGGGCCTTCGACCTGAGCGCGACGATCGACCCCAGTGGAGCGCTGGCCGCCCTGGCCAAGGGGACGATCGGGCTCACCCCGCAGATGAGCTGGCTCGAAGTCATCGTCTGGATCACCTATCTGGCCATCGTGTTGCCGAAGTTCCTGCGCCGGGTCCGCGAACAACGCCGCGCCCGCCGGACGCCGACCCCCAAGCCCACCTCCGTCGAAACCGCCCCGGCCGCGGCCGGACGCGCCGCCTAGTCGGCGCCGAAAGGAAACCACCTTGTCGAACCGTTCATCGTTGGCTGCCCTGATCACCTCCGGCGCCCTGCTCCTGACCGGCTGCGTCGCGAACCCGGCCAGTCAGCCCAGCTCGTCCGGAACAGCATCCGGTCGGCTCACCGTGACCTCCACCGACGACGCCTGCACCGTCTCGTCCGCCACGACCGGCAGTGGACCGGCGACCTTCACGATCACCAATGCCGGCTCCCGGACCACCGAGTTCTACCTGCTGGCCGGCGACCGGCTGCGGATCGTCGCAGAGAAGGAGAACATCGCTCCGGGCGCCACGAGCGACTTGTCGGTCGCACTCCAGCCGGGCAGCTACTTCACCGCCTGCAAGCCGGGGATGCGCGGTGAGAACGTCGGAGAGACCGCCTTCACCGTGACCGGCGAGGCCCTGGCTGTGGCCGGAGCGGACGCCGAGCTGTTCAGCGGCGTGGTCACCGACTACGTGAACTTCGTGAAGAACGAGGTCGCCGAACTGCAGCCCAAGGTGGAGAAGTTCGCCAAGGCCTATGCCGCCGGCGACGACGAGACCGCCCGCAGCCTGTACGCCTCCACTCGGGTGAACTACGAGCGGATCGAGCCGATCGCCGAGGCGCTGGGCTCGCTGGACCCGCGGATCGACTACCGCGAGATCGACTACCTCGCCGAGGCCAAGGCGCTGGCGGCCGACGATCCGACCTTCACCAGCTGGCTGGGCTTCCACCGGATCGAGAAGGATCTGTGGGTGCCGGCCAAGGATGCCGTCCAGCCCGACGGCAGCTCGGCCTGGGACGGCTGGAGCCCGTCCACTCCCGCACAGCGCACGCAGGTCGCCGATGCCCTGGTCGCCGATGTGGCCACGCTGTACGACACCGTCCATACCGCCGACTTCGTCACCACGCAGGGCGTCGACATCGCCACCGTCTCCAACGGCGCGTCCGGCCTGCTCGAGGAGATCGCGGTCGGCAAGGTGACGGGCGAGGAGGACTGGTGGTCGCACACCGACCTGTACGACTTCCAGGCCAACTTGGAGGGCTCCCGGATCGCCTTCGACCTGGTCGCCCCGATCGCCGAGCGCAAGGGCGCTGACGGCAAGGCGCTGGTCACTCAGATCCGCGGCGAGTTCGACAAGCTGGCCGCGCTGCTGGCCCAGTACGGCAGCCTGAAAGACGGCTTTGTGAGCTACGACAAGGTGTCTCGTAAGCAGCAGAAGGAGCTCGTCGACCAGATCGACGCCACCCGGACGCCGCTGTCGAAGCTGACCGGCGCCGTGCTGGGGATCGCCTGATGAGTGATCCGAGCCAGTCCACACCGTCGGCCCCCGAGGAGGGTGTGGACCCGACCGTCCCCGCCCAAGAGTCGGAGCCGAGCCCCCACCGTGGCCTGTCCCGGCGCGGTCTGTTCGGGCTCGGCGGCGGACTCGGCCTGGCTGCCGGTGCGCTGGCCGGCGGCTTCGGTGGCGCTGCGCTGGCACCCAAGACGTCGGGCGGTCACCTGGAGTACGGCTTCTATGGCGAGCACCAGGCCGGGATCGCCACTCCGGCCCAGGACCGGCTGCACTTCGCGGCCTTCGACGTGCGCTCCGACGCCAGCCGCGACGATCTGATCGCCCTGCTGCAGGACTGGACCTATGCGGCCAGCCGGCTGGTGATCGGCGCGGATGTCTCCGCCCGCGGTGCCTTCGACGGTGGCCCCTACCTGCCTCCGGACGACACCGGTGAGGCAGCCGGGCTGGATGCCGCCGGGCTGACCATCACCTTCGGGTTCGGCTCGTCGCTGTTCCGCGACGCCGCCGGCAAGGACCGATTCGGGCTCGCCGGCCAGCTGCCGCCGGACTTCACCCCGCTGCCGAAGATGGCCAACGACTTCATCTCACCCGAGCGCTCCGGCGGCGACCTATGCATTCAGGCCTGCGCGAACGACCCGCAGGTGGCCGTCCACGCGATCCGGAACCTGACCCGGATCGCCTTCGGCCGAGCTACCTTGCGCTGGTCGCAGCTCGGTTTCGGACGCACCTCGTCCACCTCATCGGCGCAGACCACGCCGCGCAATCTGTTCGGCCAGAAGGACGGCACCCGCAACCTCAAGGCCGAGCAGCCCGAGCGCCTGGCCGAGCACGTCTGGATCTCCGAGGGCCCGGCATGGGCGCGCGGCGGGTCGTACCTGGTCGCACGGCGGATCGCGATGACCATCGAGGTCTGGGACGGCCTGCAGCTGTCCGAGCAGGATCGGGTGCTCGGCCGGGAGAAGAAGTCCGGCGCCCCGCTGTCGGGCGGCACCGAGTTCACCGAGCCCGACTTCGCCAAGGCCGGCCCGCACGGACGTCCGCTGATCGACCCCCGCTCCCACGTGGCTCGGGCCGCCCCGGAGAACAACGGCGGGATCGCCATGCTGCGCCGCGGCTACAACTTCGTCGACGGCAATGACGACACCGGGCGTCTGGATGCCGGGCTGTTCTTCATCGGCTTTGTGAAGGCGCCCGAGCGATTCGCGACGGTGCACACCAACATGGCCCGCGACGACATGTTCTCCGAGTATCTGAAGACCACCTCGTCCTCAGTCTTCCTGGTGCCGCCGGGGATCCGCGAAGGTGGCTACGTCGGTCAGGCCCTGTTCGAGGCCTGAGTCAGAGGGCGGTTCCAATCCCGTCCACCCTCCTCAGCACCAGTCGCCCAAGAACGCCGCCGCAGAAAAGGGGACTGTCCCCTTTTCTGCGGGAGGTGCCGGAGCCCGACGGGCCCGCCCGCGACGACCCCCGAGGGCGGACGGTTGATGTCTCAGCCTGGGTAGTCGATGTCGGTGTACTTCACCGAACTGCGCGGGACGGCCATCAGTGCGGCCACGGCGTCACGCCAGGTCGCATAGTGGGCGGTGAGCTTATGGTCCGCAGCAGCCTGCTCGTCGCGATAGGCCTCGATCAGAACGAAGCGGGACGGATCGTCCCGCTCCTGCATCACATCGAACCGCACCACGCCCGGCTCCTGCCGGGACCCGGCGGCGTTGGCCTTGGTGGCCGCGATGAAGGCGTCCACTCCGTCGGCGACGACCTGAACTTGCACCTGCACGATCAGCATGGCTCCATTCAACCCCTCGCCAGCCGACCCACCAGCCGACTTGCCAGCGAATGCGGCTGATGCGAACATGAAAGGCTGCCCATTTGCCGAGTTGAGGAATCATGTCACCCAGTCAGCAAGCCACCACGCTGCTCGCGAACCGTCCGTTCGTGCTGCTGCTGGCCGGCCGCACCACGTCGATGCTGGGCATGGCCTTCTCGCCGGTGGCACTCGCGTTCGGCCTGCTGCAGCTACCCGATGGCGGACCGGCCACACTCTCGATCGTGCTGGCCGCACAGACCGTGCCGATGGTGGTTTTCGTGCTGGTCGGAGGTGTGGTTGCCGACCGCTACCCGCGTCGGCTGGTGCTGCTGACCGGCGAACTGCTGGCCGCCCTCGGCTGGGGCGCGATCGGTGTGATGCTGCTGTCCGGCTACGCCCCCATCCTCCTGCTCTCGCTGGCCGCCGCGCTGGCCGGCATGTCCAGCGCACTGATCTACCCCGCGCTGAGCGGCATCATCCCCGACCTGGTCAGCGACGACATGCTGCAGCCGGCCAACTCCTGGCTGGCCATGGGTGCGTCCGTGGCCCGGCTGGCCGGTCTGGTCGCAGCCGGCGCTGTGGTCGTGTGGCTCGGCGGCGGCTGGGCCATGATCACTGCCGGCAGCCTGTTCGCCCTTGCCGGACTGCTGATGCTGCGCCTACCCAAGCTCACCGGAACCCTGGCCGGCGCCGAGGACCATCCGATCCGGCAGCTGGTCGAGGGCTGGGGCGAGTTCAAGTCCCGGCAGTGGCTATGGGTCTGCGTGGTCCAATGGTCGATGCTGATCCTTGCCATGCAGGCCGCGCACGGCGTCCTCGGACCGGTCGTGGCCGAGCAGGAGCTCGGCGGAGCAGCGGCCTGGACGACGATTCTGGCCGGTGAAGCGGTCGGCGCCATGATCGGCGTAGCCATTTCGCTGGCCTGGCATCCGCACCGTCCGATTCTGGTCGGCACCCTGCTCACCGGCACGTCAGCACTGCCCCCGATTCTGCTGGCCGTCTCGGCTCCGCTGTGGATGGTCGTCGGCGCAATGGCGCTGCAAGGCATCGGCTTCGAACTGTTCGGTGTGCTGTGGCTGACCACCATGCAGAGCGAGGTGCCGCCGGAGGCGCTGTCCCGGGTGGCGTCCTACGACGCGTTGGGCTCGCTGATGCTCGGACCGATCGGCCTGCTACTGGCCGGGCCGGCGACGCTGGCCTTCGGCGTCCATCTGCCGCTACTGGCCACCGGCCTGCTGGCCTTCGCAACAATGAGCTTCGCGCTCGCCTTCCCGGAAGTGCGCCGGCTCCGTTCTCGGCTCGCTCCGGCAATCGCGGACGACACTGCATCGCTGCCCTCGGGTCCGCTGACGACCGACCCGCTGATCGCCGACTGATCGTCTGCGACCGGCTGGGACAGGTCGGCAATTGACCCCTCGGCCTGGACGGCGCTGAGCGCTACTCTGGTTCGACGCCGCGGTCGCGGCGGTCCCCGACCCCGCGGAAGGTTGGCGCCCATGCTGACGAGCGAGCCGAGCCGCCCGCCCGAAGCGCTGGCCAGCTGGATCCGCGAGGTCGCCAATGTCCAGGATCCGCGGGTCACCCCGACCACACCGGTGGTGCCGCTGATCACCCGCGGGCTGCCCACTCGTCCGATCGCTCCGGAGCCGGCCCAGGTCTACATCTGCGCCGGCGTGATCGTGAAGCTGCACGGACGGTTCACCGATCGCGGCCGACTCAGCCGCCGGCTGCACTGCATCGGCGGGCCGGACATCGACCGGCTGTGGATCCAGCCGCTGGTCTACCGCCCGATCGATGCCCCCAATGGACGTCTGGCTACGGTCTGGCCGCGGGTGACCGTGCTGGCCAGCATCGACCGTCCGCCATGGACCGATGCCGGACGGCTGCTGGCCAAGCTGCACTCGATGCCGATCGCCGACGACCCGCCGCTCCTCGGCGGCCACCACCGGCTGGCGCGGACGATCACCTGGCTGAAGGACGATGGCCCCACCGAGCTGGCCTGGCTGGCTGAGCTGGGCGAGTCGATGGCCGAGCGGCTCGCCGAGCCGACCGCGACCACCCTGGCACACGGAGATTTCCACCTGGGACAGCTCGGGCACACTCCGCTGCGGCGCAGCTGGAAGCTGCTTGATGTGGACGACTTCGGAGTGGGTGATCCGGCCTGGGACCTGTCCCGGGCGGCCGGCTTCAACGCCGCCGGATTGCTCCCTGACGAGGACTGGGACCAGCTCATCGCCGCCTACCGCGAGGCCGGCGGCCCGGCGATTCCGGCCGACGGCGACCCCTGGCCGACCCTGCTGCTGCCCACCCAGGCATCCTTGGTGATCGCGGCGGCCCAGCAGCTGCGTGCCGGCAACGACTCATCGGCGGCTTTCGCCCTGCTCGACGCCTGCCAGCGACTCAGCCAACACTGAGCGGGCGGCGCTGAACGGTCGTGGAACCGTCCGCACCGTTGACCCACCGGCTGAGCAGTCCCGGTGAACGGCGCAGCGGCGCCGGGTCACCCCGACGCCGCCACTCCCACCTGGGCCCCTGATGAACACCGTCCGGCCTGGTCAGTGCCCACCCAGACACGGGGCCCAGAGCCCTACAACTCGGCCAGCGCCTCGGTCGGCGCGGTCTTGGCCGCTCGCCGCCCCGGCAGGTACGAGGCCAGCGCGGCAGCGAGCACCGCGATCGCCAGCATGCCCAGGGTCTGCGGCCCGTCGACGGCATAGCTGAGCTCTTGCATATTGGACGCCCGGCCCATTGAGGTGATCGCCAGCCAGCCGAACCCGGCCCCGGCCGCGGTGCCGACCAGCACCCCGACCACGGCCACTTCGAGCGCCTCGATGGTCAGCATCGTCCGTAGCGAGGACGCCTGCAGCCCCAACGCCCGCAGCAGCCCCGACTCACGCGTCCGCTCCAGCACCGACAGCCCTAGCGTGTTCGACACCCCGATCAGGGCGATCACCACTGCCACTCCGAGCAGGCCGGTGGTGATCGCCACCAGCAGGTTCATCAGCGTCTCGTAGGCCGAAGCCTCCACCAGCGACCCGGTCACCCGGTTCTGGTCGGCGGCTAGCTCATTCACCCCGACCAGGACGTTCAACGCCTGGCTCCGGTCGGGCACGGACAGCCAGATCACCGCGGCCGGAACCGCTGTGGTGATCTTGGCCAGGTTCGCCGCCGACACCATCGCTTGGCCGTAGGTGACCACCCTGGAGCCGACCACCTGCAGCTTCATAGCTCCGGCCTTGCCTGTGACCTCAATGCTGGCCGGAAGATGCGTGGCCATCCCCGGGCTGACCAGCACCTGCTGGTCGTTCACGCTGACCGGAATCCCGACCACCGACTGAACCTTCGGCTGCGCACCCAGCAGGGCCACCTGCTCTCCGTCCTTGCTGCCGAGTTGAGCCAGCCCGGCCGGCAGCTCGACGGTTTCGGTCACTCCAGGCACCCCGCCCAGCTTGGTCCGAACGTCCTGCGGAACAGCGGACGGGTTGCCGTCGGCATCGGTCCAGGCGACCTGGACGTCCACCGGGAACCGCAGCTCGAGCTCGTCGAGGATGCTGGCTCGGATACTGGCCGTGGTGACCTGCATGGTGACCACCAGACCGACCGCTAGCATCAGCGCGGTGGCCGTCGCGGTCGCCCGGCGCGGATTGCGCTCGGTGTTGTTCGCGGCCAGCAGCGGCACTGTGCCGAGCCGGCGGACGAGCCGGCCGACGAGCCGCAGCAGGCCGGGGACGAACAGTGGCCCCCCAAACAGAACCCCTAGTGAAATCAGTGTTGCTGCGCCGATCGCGTAGAGCAGTGCGTTCGGATCGGGGCGGCTGACTGACAGTGCGGCCACCCCGAGGCCGGCCACCAGCAGCAGTCCGCAGATGACGGCGCGCACCACGCCGGCCCGCTTCCGCTCGTCCACCGAGAGCTCAGGCTGGAGAGCTTCGACCGGAGCCACCTTGGTGCCACGCATCACCGGGACGATCGCCGCGACCACCGCGACCACCACCCCGATCCCGAAGGCGAGCGCCATCCGCGGCCATGGCAGGGCGAGCCCCCAGTAGAGCGCCGACGACCAGGCCGTGACCGCAGCGGCGATCCCGATTCCGGCGGCCACCCCGATCAGTGAACCGATCACGCCGAGCAGAGCAGCCTCGGCGAGGAACCGGAACCGTACCTGCGCGGCACTGGCGCCCACCGCGCGCAGTAGCCCGATCTGGCGGCGCCGCTGGGCCAAGGTGATGGTGAAGGTATTGGCGATGGTGATCATGCCGACGATGACCGACGCCGCCGCCCCCACCCAGAGCACGACGTTGAACGCGTCCAGGTCGCCGGCCACTCGCGAAGCCTGTCGATCACGGACGACCTGAGCCGACTCGGCCTTCGCCTTGGGGGCGACCTTGGCCAGCTCGGCGTTGATCGCATCGACCACCTGGTCGAGGTTCGCGCCGGGGGCAAGGCCGATCGCCCACTCAGTGGTCGAGTCTTCGGTCCAGCCGCTCTGGGACAGCCGGGCCATCGAGGTGTAGCCGGTCTTGACGAACATCCCCGCCGGCTCGTCGGTCAGCCCGACCACCTTCAGCTCAGTGTCGCTGCCAGCGACCCGGACGCCCTGACCGACCCCGGCGTTGAGCGCCCGACCCACCGCAGAACTCAGTGCAATCTCGTCGGCTCCGGTCGGCCAGCGGCCGTCGACGAGCTTCGACCAGCGCAACGGCTCTGGCGGCGGGACGAACAGCTGCAGCATCTGCGAGAGTCCGCCATTGGTGACGACCTCGCTGCTCGCCGCGTTCGGGTTGGCGATCGCCACTCCCGGCACGCCGGCGAGGATCTTGGTGAGCCCAGGTGCGGGCTCCTTGGTGCTGACAACGAGATCAGCCTTGGCGATCGGCAGGTTCGCCGCCTTGCCCTGCGCCTGCGCCTCGGTGGCGACCAGCACCGACGAGCCGGCCAGGAAGGCGACGCTGATCGCGATCGCCAGCATCGTGGAGATGAACCGGCCAGGGTGTCGACGCACCTCTGACCAGGCCTGAGCCAACATCAGGACGCCCAACGCTTCATCGTGGCCAAGATGGTGTCTGCACTGGGCGCGGTCAGATCGTCCACCACCCGTCCGTCGGACAGCAGGATGGTGCGGTCGGCGTAGGCGGCCGCGTTCGGGTCGTGGGTGACCATCACGATCGTCTGGCCGAGCACCTGGCTGGTGTGGCGCAGGTAGTCGAGCAGCTGCTGGCTGGCACGCGAGTCCAGGGCGCCCGTGGGCTCGTCGGCGAAGACCACTGACGGCCTGCCGATCAGGGCGCGGGCGATCGCCACCCGCTGCTGCTGGCCACCGGACAGCTGCGACGGCAGATGGCTGAGCCGATCACCCAGCCGCAGCGACTCGACCAGGGTGGCGAAGGCCTCCGGGTCGACGCGCCGCCCCGACAGCTCCAGCGGCAGCATGATGTTCTGCTCGGCGGTCAGAGTCGGCAGCAGATTGAACGCCTGGAAGACGAAGCCGACCTGGTCACGGCGGACCCGGGTCAGCTCACGATCGGAGAGCACCGAAAGCTGGCGTCCATCGATCAGCACCTCGCCCGAGGTCGGACGGTCCAGTCCGGCCAGGCAGTGCATCAAGGTGGACTTGCCGGAGCCCGAAGGCCCCATGATCGCGGCGAAGGAGCCGCGGACGAAGCCGAGGTCGACACCGTCCAGCGCGTGCACGGCGGCCTCGCCGCTGCGATAGACCTTGGTCAGAGCGTGCGCGGCGACCACATGGTCGACCGCGACGGTGGCGGTCATCGCTGAGCCTCTGCAGTGACGACAAGCAGACGGCAGGCAGGTCGGCGCGACGCCGACCTTGTCGGGGATGTTGTGAGCATGACTTCACGCTAGGTCGCCGGCCCACCGCGGCGCGTCCTCCCGGTCGGCCGGCATGCTCGTCCGCAGGGACGAGATCTGCGGGGCCGTCCCCTACCCCCGCGGTACCACCTCGGTCGGCCCTGTGTGCCGAACGCGAGCCGGGACGATATCGCCGAACGCCTCTCCGCACACCCCGCAGAAAAGGGGACAGTCCCCTTTTCTGCGGGACACACGGCCTCATCATCACGCACCATCGGCTACCGCGCTCGCGTCGGGTCGATTCGAACCGAGGCTGCGCGATGCCCGACCCGCTCGCGATGCGGTCGGTTCGGCCGGCGGCGGCTATGGTCAAGCCATGGCGCTGAGCGTCTTTGACTTGTTCCGGGTCGGCATCGGCCCGTCCTCCTCGCACACCGTCGGGCCGATGAAAGCCGCTGCAGCGTTCGCCGCCTCGCTGAGCACGGACGGGCTGGCCGACCAGGTCGCCTCGGTCCGGGTCGAGCTGTTCGGATCACTGGGCGCGACCGGGCACGGCCACGGCAGCGTCCCGGCCGTCCTGCTCGGGCTGACCGGCGCCGATCCGCAGACCGTCGATCCCGCCTCAGCCGCGCCGCTGCTGGCCGACTGTCGGCAGCGACGCGAGCTCGCACTGTCTTGCGGCACCACGATCGGTTTCGACCCCGATGCCGACGTGATCCTGCACCGGCGCAAGTCACTGCCACTGCACTCCAATGGGATGCGGTTCACCGCCCTGGATGCCGCCGGCGAGGTCGTGGTGAGCCGGGACTACTACTCGATCGGCGGCGGCTTCGTCCGCACCGAGACCGAGGCGGGCACGTCCATCGCCCCTGACCAGACCACCCTTCCGTACCCGTTCAGCAGCGGCGCCGAGTTGCTCGCACACTGTCAGGAGACCGGCTTCTCCCCGGCCAGATTGATGCGTGAGAACGAGCGCGTCTGGCGTAGTGACGCCGAGATCGACGCCGGATTGCTGCAGCTGTGGCAGGTGATGGCCGAGTGCATTCACCACGGACTGCAGACCGAAGGGGTGCTGCCCGGCGGGCTGAAGGTGCACCGGCGAGCACCGGAGCTGCTGCACCGGCTGCAGGTGGAGACCGACACCACCGATCCGCTGCGCGGCATGGACTGGATCACCCTCTATGCGCTGGCCGTCAACGAGGAGAACGCAGCCGGCGGACGGGTGGTCACCGCCCCCACCAACGGTGCGGCCGGCGTCGTCCCGGCCGTCCTGATGTACTACCGGCGCTTCATGGGTGGTTCCGACGACGCCGGCGTGATCCGATTCCTGCTGACCGCCGGTGCGGTCGGCGTGGTGATCAAGGAACTCGCGTCGATCAGCGGAGCTGAGGTCGGCTGCCAGGGAGAGATCGGAGCCGCCTGCTCGATGGCGGCAGCCGGAATGGCCGCCGTCCTCGGCGGGACCCCTGGCCAGGTCGAGAACGCCGCCGAGATCGGGATGGAGCACAATCTCGGTCTGACCTGCGACCCGGTGGGCGGGCTGGTCCAGATCCCCTGCATCGAGCGCAATGCGATCGCCGCGGTGAAGGCGGTCACGGCGGCCCGGACGGCGCTGCGCGGCGATGGGCATCACATCGTCAGCCTGGATTCGGTGCTGAAGACGATGCGCCAGACCGGTGCCGACATGAGCGTGAAGTACAAGGAGACTGCCCGCGGCGGGCTGGCCCTCAACGTCATCGAGTGCTGAGTCGGGACGTCCCCCCGTCGTGCCACTTCACCGGTCTGCGGACTCTGCGCAGCGCCACGAGCCCGCTCTCGGTGACCCGGCGGGGATGAGGATCGGACTCAAACCCGAGTTTGTGTCCGATCTGGGCCAGTGTCCGAGGCGATCTCGGCTCGAACCTGAGTTCGGCCCCGAAAAAGGGGCAGTGTCTGTCCGAGCAGGGCACCAAAACCGGGTTTGACCTCTGGGGCCCGCCGAGACCGCCCCAGATCGGGACCTAACTCGGGTTCGACAACCACGGGGTGCGTGCCGTCGTACGTCGCACCTGGTTTCGCGGCGTCCGCGACGGCCACGTTCACGGCCAGTGACCACCGCAGAAAAGGGGACTGCCCCCGATAGTGACGTCCCGTCACAGAAAAGGGGACTGTCCCCGTGACTGAGGTGACGGGTGGGACGAGAAGCAACCACCCCGGCAGGCGCCGGCGGCGCTAGATTGGGGCTCCGCCTGAAAGGACGTCCGCGATGCCGCTGCTCGAGCCATATGCCCCCGATTCCAACCGCTACGACGGACGGATGCCCTACCGCAAGCTCGGCCACAGCGGGTTGAAGCTGCCGGCGATCTCCCTCGGGCTGTGGCACAACTTCGGCGATGACGTCCCCTTCGCCCAGCAGCGGGCGATCCTGCGCCGCGCCTTCGAGTTGGGCATCACCCACTTCGACCTGGCCAACAACTACGGCCCGCCCTATGGCTCGGCCGAGACCAACTTCGGGCGGCACTTCCGCGAGGACTTCGCTCCGTTCCGTGACGAGCTGATCATCTCGACCAAGGCCGGCTGGGACATGTGGCCCGGCCCCTACGGCGACTTCGGCTCGCGTAAGTACCTGCTCGGCTCGCTCGACCAGTCGCTCGCCCGAATGGGCCTTGACTACGTCGATCTCTTCTACCATCACCGCTTCGACCCGGACACTCCGCTGGAGGAGACGATCGGTGCGCTGGACACCGCCGTCCGCAGTGGCAAGGCCCGCTACGTCGGCATCTCGTCCTACTCCGGCGAGCGAACCCGGCAGGCCGCCGCGATCGCCCACGAACTGGGGACGCCGCTGGTGATCCACCAGCCGTCCTACTCGATGCTGAACCGCTGGATCGAAGCCGACCTGCTGGACGCGCTGGCCGAGACCGGACTGGGCGCGATCGCCTTCTCGCCGCTGGCTCAGGGCATGCTCACCAACAAGTACCTCGGCGGCGTACCGGCCGGCTCCCGGCTGACCCAGGGCAAGTCGTTGGGCAGCAACCTGCTCAGCGAGGAGAACCTGGCCCACATCCGGGCGCTGAACGAGATCGCCGCCGCCCGCGGCCAGAGCCTGGCCCAGCTGGCCATTGCCTGGGTGCTGCGTGATCCCCGGGTGACCTCTGCGCTGATCGGTGCGTCCAGCGTCGCCCAGCTCGAGGACAGCGTCGGCGCGGTCGCGAACCTCTCCTTCACCGCGGACGAGCTCGCCGCGATCGATCTCCACGCGGTCGAAGGCGGGATCAACCTCTGGGCCGCTCCCAGCCAGGCCTGACCCGGCAATGGAGGTTGTCGCCGCGCCGGACACCTCGGCAACCCATCGGGTCGCAGAGACCCGGATCCAGCTGACCGGGACGGACGGTCGTCCGCTGGCCAATGCCGAACTGGTCATCGCCCAGCAGAGCCACGCATTCAGCTTCGCCAACATCGGCTTCGACTTCGTCGGATTGGCCAACGGACGTCCCCGGCCCGGTGACGCGGAGTTGGCCGAGCGTTGGCTGGCCCTGTTCAATACCGCCACGCTGCCGTTCTACTGGCGTGACTTCGAACCGACGCCCGGTTCCCCGCGCACCGCCGAACTACGTGCCACCGCACAGTGGTTCGCTGATCGCGGCGTCCGGCTGAAGGGGCATCCGCTGGTCTGGCACACATTGGCCCCCCAGTGGCTGTCCAGCGCCGACCTGCCGAGTGTCGAAGCCCGGCTACGGGCCCGAGTCGTCCGCGAGGTGGGCGACTTCGCCGGCTTGATCGACACCTGGGACGCGATCAATGAGCTGGTGATCATGCCGGTGTTCACCGCCGAGGACAACGCGATCACGCCGCTGGCCAGGCACAACGGACGACTGGCGATGGCCAGGCTGGCCTTCGAGGAGGCCCGCGCCGCCAACCCGGACGCCACCTTGCTGATCAACGACTTCGACCTGTCGGCCGACTACGAGCATCTGCTCGAAGACCTGCTCGAGGCCGGGGTCGGCATCGATGCCATCGGCCTGCAAACCCACATGCACCAGGGCTTCCGTGGCGAGGACGAGCTGACCAACATCCTCGCCCGGTTCTCCCGATTCGGGCTTCCACTGCACTTCACCGAGACCTCGCTGGTCTCCGGCGAGCTGATGCCCGCGCACATCGTCGACCTCAACGACTACATCGTCGACGACTGGCCGAGCACCGCCGAGGGCGAGGCCCGGCAGGCGAACGAGCTCGTCCGGCACTATCGGACCCTGGTGGCTCACCCGAGCGTGGCCGCGATCACCTACTGGGGGATCACCGACGCGGGCGCCTGGCTGGGCGCCCCGATCGGGCTGCTGCGCGCCGACGGCAGCCCGAAACCGTCGTACGAGGCGCTGCGCAGCCTGATCAAGGGCCAGTGGTGGGTAGCCCCGACCCGGGTGCTCACCGACGCCGACGGCTGCTTCGCGCTGCGCGGCTACCTGGGCGACTACCGGGTGCAGCTGGCCGGGAGCGCCGAATCGGCCGACGTCGCGCTGACCCACAGCGACCACCAAGTCGAGTTGTCCCTGCCCGGAAGCCAGTAGCCGAGCCGGACGTGTCCAGACCGAGTGGCTGGGCTCGCAGGCGAAGGACGTGACTGTCCGCCACAGCCCGTACGGTGGTCAGGTGACGGTGAATGCGCTTTCGGCTCTGCGGCAGCTGGTCGGGAACCCTGATGCGGAGTTCCGCGACGGCCAAGCGGAAGCGATCCAGGCTCTGGTGGCCGACCGGCGGCGAGCCCTGGTCGTCCAGCGCACCGGCTGGGGCAAGTCGGCGGTGTACTTCGTGACCACCATGCTGCGCCGCGCCGACGGTGCCGGGCCGACGCTGATCGTCTCCCCGCTGCTCGCACTCATGCGGGATCAGATCGCGGCGGCCGAACGGGCCGGGATCAGCGCGGTGACCCTGAACTCCTCGAACGCGACCCAGTGGGACGAGGTGCGAGAGGCGCTGCGCGCCGATGCCGTGGACCTGTTGCTGGTCAGTCCGGAGCGGCTGAACAACCCCGGCTTCCGCGAACACCAACTCCCGGATCTGGCCGAACGATGCGGCCTGCTGGTCATCGACGAAGCCCACTGCATCAGCGACTGGGGGCACGACTTCCGTCCGGACTACCGGCGGATCAAGGATCTGCTGGCCGACCTGCCGGCCTCGACGCCGGTGCTCGCCACCACGGCCACAGCCAATGCCCGGGTGGTCGCCGATGTCGCCGAACAGCTGAGCGTCGGGGCCGACGGCTCGTCCCATGAAGTGCTCACCCTGCGCGGCGGCCTGGCCCGGGACTCGCTGCGGCTGGGGGTACTGCCGATGGCCAGCCCCGTCCGGCGGCTGGCCTGGCTGCACACCCATCTGGCCGAGTTGCCGGGCAGCGGCATCATCTACACCCTGACCGTGGCCGGGGCAGAAGACCTGGCCCGATCGCTGCGGTCGGCCGGCCACGAGGTCGCCGCCTACACCGGCCGCACCGACACCGCGGAGCGCGAGCTGCTCGAAGGACGGCTGCGCACCAATGACGTGAAGGCCCTGGTCGCCACCAGCGCCCTGGGCATGGGCTTCGACAAGCCCGACCTCGGCTTCGTCCTGCACCTGGGCGCGCCGTCGTCACCGGTCGCCTACTACCAGCAGGTCGGACGCGCGGGCCGCGCTACCGATCGGGCCGATGTCATCCTGCTGCCCGGCCGGGAGGACGCAGAGATCTGGCACTACTTCGCCACCTCCTCGATGCCACGGCAGGAGCTGGCTGAGGCGGTGATCGGCGCGCTTGCCGAAGCCGGGCGTCCGCTGTCGACCGCGGCGCTGGAGACCGTGGTCGATGTTCGCCGCTCGCGGCTGGAGTTACTGCTCAAGGTGCTCGACGTCGAGGGTGCGGTGCAGCGCGTGGTCGGCGGCTGGGTGGCCACCGGACGTCCGTGGAGCTACGACGCCGAGCGGTACCAGCGGGTCGCCGCGGCGCGCGACCGTGAGCAGCAGCTGATGGTCTCCTACGAAACCACCAGCCAGTGCCGGATGCGCTTCCTCCAAGAGGCACTGGACGATCCGTCCGCCGCCGACTGCGGACGCTGCGACACCTGCCTGGCTGCGGCCGGGAAGCCGTCCTGGTTCGATGCCGACATCGACGAGTCGAAGGTGGCGCTGGCCGAGGAGCAGCTCGCTCAGATCGGGGTGGAGATCGAGCCGCGCTCCAGCTGGCCGACCGGGATGGACCGGCTCGGGATCAGCGTGAAAGGGCGGATCGCAGCGGACGCGACGGCCACGTCCGGGCGCGCAGTGGCCCGGCTGACCGATCTGGGTTGGGGATCGGAGCTGCGCGCGCTGTTCGCGACCCCGGACGCCCCGGTGCCGGCGAAACTCGCCGCAGCCTGCGTGGAGGTACTGAAGGTGTGGCCGTGGGTCGATCGTCCGGTGGCGGTGGTGGCGATGCCGTCAGTGAGCCGTCCGCAGCTTGTGGACAGCCTGGCTCGCGGGCTGGCCCAGGTCGGCCGGCTGCAGTACCTGGGAGCTCTGGATCTGGTTCGGGCGGAGTCGTCGGGGTCCGGCGGCAACAGCGCCTTCCGGCTCGCGGACGTCTGGGGCCGGTTCACGGTCGGCCCTGAGTTGGCTTCCGCGCTCGCCGGCGTCGATGGCCCCGTCCTGTTGGTGGACGACCTGTCCGACTCCCGCTGGACCCTCACCGTGGCGGCCAAGCTGCTACGCGAGGCCGGAGCCGACCAGGTGCTGCCGTTCGCCCTGGCCGTGGTCGCCTGATCCGACCCACCGCCGTGGACTCGGTCACCCGAGGGTCAGGTCTTCGCAGCGCCCACGCGACCGGTCGGCGGTACGCGCTTGTGCCCCCTGCCCCGCTCGGTTCGCCGAAGACCCCGTGACGGCGCCGCACCGGCGAACTACATTGGCAGTTCCACCCTGATCGGAACCCCATGGACGCATCCGCACCGCTGGACCCCGGACCCTTCTTCCACGGCACCAAGGCCGAACTCAGCCTGGGCGCGTCCATCGATCCTGGCTACGCGTCCAACTTCGGACGTGGTGATCGGGCGAACTTCGTCTACTTCACCGCCACCATGGACGCCGCGGTCTGGGGTGCCGAACTGGCCGCTGGCGAGGGACCGGGCCGGATCTATCAGGTCGAGCCGACCGGGCCATTCGAGGATGATCCGAACCTGACCAACACCCGCTTCGAGGGCAATCCGACTCGTTCCTACCGCACTCGCGAGCCACTGCTCGTCGTCGGCGAGGTCGTCGACTGGCAGCCACACCCGCCCGAAGTGCTGCAGCACATGCTCGACCATCTGGCCGAGCTCAAGGCCCAAGGCGTCGAAGCCATCAACGACTAGGCCTCCGGGCCCGATGGCCGGAGATACCGGTCCTCGTGGTCGGCCTCGAGGAGGCGTTCAACGGCCGCGACGATCTCCCCAGCCGACGCGCCCGTTCGGCGGGCCTGCAGGACGAAAGCCTCGGCCAGGACCTCCAGTTCGGGGGTGGACGGGCGAGGCGGCCGGCTTCCCACCGTCGTGCCCGCGCCGCGACGAGTAGTCAGGTACCCGGACGCCTCCAGCTCGCTGTAGGCGCGCATCACCGTCCCGGGCGCGATGCCGAGGTCGGAGGCGAGCTGGCGAACGGTCGGGAGTCGGGCACCCGGCTCCAGCGAGCCGGCGTCCACCGCTGCGGCGATCTGACGCCGGAGCTGCTCGTACGGGGGAGTCGGGTCGTCGCTGGCCACCCGCACCCGCAGGGTCACGACGGGCTCCCGTCACCGGGCACCAGCACGGTCACCACACTTCGCAGGCAGTAGACGAGCGACACCAACGCTGCCACTCCGAACAGGGAGGTGGCGATGATGCCGGACGGCTCACACGCCGACTTACCGAACTGGAGGTAGGCGCTTGCCGAGACCAGCAGCAGCGACCCGGACAACCCCAGCCCGGCGGCGGCGAGCACGCCCTCGGCCGTGATCCGGCGCAGCGCATCATCAACGCGGACGAGTTCGCGATCCGAGCCGTCCCGGGGCCTTCGCCCGATAGAGATCAGCGCAAGCAGGACGACCAGGGCGAGCAGGCCGAGCGCGATCGTCATCGGTGCGGTGTAGAACGAGCCGGGAAACGGGCTGGACGCGTGTTCCACGGTCTCCGCGGAGGCGACCCCATCGCTCCATACGGTCGTGGTGCAGATCGTTGTCAGGGATCTTCCGGCCCGCCCGAGATCATCGGGGGAGGCGGCCAGCGTCGTCCAGGCGGCCACCGCACCGACCGCTGCCAGCAGGCAGGCCAGCTCGCCGAGTGCACGCCGTGCTGGGTAGTCGGTCCACGACCGGCGCTCCAGGCCGGCCACCCCCGGGGTTCGCGCTGCCTCGTGGGCGGAGCGTTGGCCCACCAGAATCGCCGCGATAGTCACCATGCCGGCCACGGCCGGTCCGGTCAGGGCCAACCTGCCCAGGTAGCCCATCGGGACGACCACCACGCAGGCGAGCAGCCCGAGGATGAGACCCACCCGCCGGGAGAGCAGGGTTGCCGACCGCAGCCACGCCAACCCGGGGTAGGCGGCCTCGTTGACCTCCAACAAGCGCACCCGCCGGCCGCCCAGCCACAGGGCGTACCCGATGCTCGCCGTCAACCCGAGAACGGCCAAGCCGAGCACCAGGTAGTCCGAGGGGATCATCCACTCCTCCTTGTAACAAGCGTCTGGTACAAGTAGACCAAGTTCGGTGAGGTTGTGTCAATCGATTGATACAACCTCACCGAGGGCGTGCCGGGTCGTCCCAACCGCGCGCGATAGGCGTCCAACGCCGCAAGGGTCCACACTGTCGGGGTGAAGATCGAAATCGGCGAGGACACCATCCGGCTGGGCCAGCTGCTCAAGTTCGCCAACCTGGTCACCGATGGCGCCGAGGCCAAGCAGCTGATCAACGACGGCGCCGTCCGAGTCGACGGCGAGGTCGAGACCAGGCGCGGACGCCAGGTCGGCATCGACTCGGTGGTCGAGGTGGAGCTTCCCCGGGGACGCCAGGAGATCCTGGTCGTGCATCCCGGCGGGCGCGGTCACTTGCTGCGGCCGACCCTGCGCACGTCAGCGCCCGACCAGCAGTAAGGCCACCTGAGTTCGGCTGCAGCCACAGCGCTGCGCGCTACCAGACACGCGTCAATGCCGGAATGACTCGGTGTGGCTCGGGTCGTGCGGCAGCTTCGAGGGCAGCGACTCCAGGAAGGCCGTCGCCCGGCGCAGGTCGTCGAGGAAGAGGTCGGCCAGGTCGCGTCCGAACCCATTGCGCACCACCACCCGCAGTCCGGAGACCTCGGTCAGATTGGCCGGCAGCGAGTAGGCGGGCACCTGCCAGCCACGCTCCCTGAGCTTCGCCGAGACGTCGTAGACGGTGTAGTTGGTGACCTCGGGCGTGAGCCGGAAGAACAGCACCGGGAGCTGCGACCCGTCCGAGAGCAACTCGTAGGGCCCGATCTTGGCGATCTCGACCGCGGTGTAGCGGGCGGTGTCGCGGCAGGCCTGCTGAATCTCCCGATAACCCTCACGTCCGAGCCGGATGAAGTTGTAGTACTGGCCGATCACCTGGGCGCCCGGACGGGAGAAGTTCAGCGCGAAGGTCGGCATGTCACCGCCGAGATAGTTCACGTGGAAGACGAGGTCTTCGGGCAGATCGTCCGGAGTACGCCAGATGACCCAGCCGACGCCCGGATAGACCAGCCCGTACTTGTGGCCGGACGCATTGATCGACCGCACCCGCGGCACCCGGAAATCCCACTCCAGGTCGGGGTCGATGAAGGGGGCGATGAATCCGCCCGAGGCCGCGTCGACGTGGATCGGGATGTCCGGTCCGCCTGCGGCCGCCAGAGCGTCGAGGGCGTCGGCGATCTCCTTGACCGGCTCGTAGGAGCCGTCGAAGGTCGAGCCGAGGATCGCCACCACGCCGATGGTGTTCTCGTCGCAAAGCTTGAGGGCTTCGGCGGCGTTGAGCTGCAGCCGGCCCTCCTCGATCGGGGCGTAGCGCGCCTCGACGTCCCAGTAGCGACAGAACTTCTCCCACACGACCTGGACGTTGATGCCCATCACCAGATTGGGCCGGTCGGTGGAGAGCCCGGCGGCCGTCCGGCGTTGGCGCCAGCGCCACTTCAGGGCGAGGCCGGCCAGCATGACCGCCTCGCTGGAGCCTGTGGTCGAGGTGCCGGTGGGTTGTTCGTGGTCCGGCGAACTCCACAGCTCGGACAAGATGCTGACGCAGCGCGCCTCGATCGCCGCCGTCTGCGGGTATTCGTCCTTGTCGATCATGTTCTTGTCGGCCGACTCGGCGAACAGACGGTCGGCTTCCTCGTCCATGAAGGTGGTGACGAAGGTCGCCAGATTCTGTCGCGCGTTGCCGTCCAGCATCAGTTCGTCGTGAATGAGCTGGTAGGCGACGCGGGGGTCCAGCCCCTCGTCAGCCAGACTGCTCTTGGGGATCTCGGTGGTCTCGCCGGCGCGGGCATACATCGGCGCGATGGTCAGACGTTGGAGATCACGGGTCTCAGCGGAGTGAAGAGCCATGCCGTGAGCCTATGCCGGGTACCTCGGGCAAAGTGAAGGTCCGGCTGCACAGCCCGGCCCGGGACGCCCCGTCCCCGAAGGACAGATCGCGGCCGAAGCCGGCGTCCTTCTGCGTCGCACGAGCGCGCGGGCTTCTCAGCGCAGGAACAGTGAGCGCAGCCGACGGGTGGTGAAGGCGATGCCGAGCACCGATAGGGCCACGAAGTAGGTCAGGTGGATGGCGGTGGACGCCTCGAAGTGGCCCACCGACAGCTGACGCATCAGTTCGACGCCGTGCCACAGCGGCAGGGCCATGATGAACCACTGGACGCCCTCGGGGAAGGCCGAGATCGGGAACAACGTCGCCGAGAACAGGAACATCGGCAGCAGCACGATGTTGATCCAATCCATCTGCTGGAAAGTCGTGAAGTAGCTGGTCACCGCCATACCGAGGGCAGCGAAGCCGAGCGCGATCAACAGCGCCACCGGGATCATCGCCAGCGCCCACCAGCTGGTGGCCAGGCCCAGCGCGGCGATCACCGCAGTGAAACCGATCGCGTACAGCAGACCGCGGAACAGCGCCATGAAGATCTCGCCGGCAGCGACGTCGAGTGGGCCCAGCGAGGTGGCCAGCATCCCTTGGTAGAGCTTGGCGAAGCGCAGCTTGAAGAAGACGTTCCAGGTGGAGTCGTACAGCGCCCCGTTCATCGCCGAGGTCGCCAGCAGTGCCGGCGCGACGAAGGCCGCGTAGGTGATCGGACGTCCACCCGGCCCGGTCACGTCGCCAACCAGGGCTCCGACCCCGTAGCCCATGCTGAGCAGGTACAGCACCGGCTCGAAGAAGCCCGACACGATGATCGCCCAGTTCTGGCTGCCGACCACCCGGAAGCCGCGTTCGACGACCGCGCGGACGTTTCCCGAGGAGTTCGCGGCGAACCAGCCACGGACCCCGCCGCTGGCCGGACGCACAGAGGTTGCACTCATTTGGTGAGCCTCCTGCGGAAGTTGCGGACGGTCAGGGCGCAGCCGATCGCCGCGGCCAGCACCAAGAAGCTGACATGGAACGCGATCTCGGGCCCGGATAGCGGCAGCCCGAAGCTGAGCGCGCGAGCCAGCTGGGTTCCGTGCCACATCGGAGAGATCCAGCCGATCCACTGCAGGTAGATCGGCATCGTGGCCAGTGGGTAGAAGGTGCCGGCGAACAGGAACATCGGGTTCAGCACGAAGCGCTGGATCATCGAGAACTGGAAGCCCTCGTTGGCCAGGGTGGCCGAGTAGGCGGCGATCGGGGCACCCAGGGCCAGCCCGGACAGCGCACCGATCGGAATCATCAGCGCCGACAGCCCGCCGCTGGTCGCCCCCAGGCTGATCAGGACCACCCAGAAGATCGCTGATTCCCCCAGGGAGCGGATGGTCACCGCAACCAGTTCGGCGATCGCCACTTGGCCGGCGCTGGCCGAGGTGGCGGCCCGGGCGAAGTAGAGCTCCTGCCATTTGAAGCCGCTCATCACCGGGAACATCATCTCGTTGCTGAACGACATCACCGCGGTCGAGACCAACAGCCCGGGCGCGACGAAGGTCAGGTACGGAACTCCGTCGATGCCGCCGCTGCGTCCGTCCACCAAGGTGCCCAGCCCGACGCCCATGGCCAGGACGTACAGCAGCGGAACCAGCACCGCCCACCCGAAGATCGAACTCAGGTAGGCCTTCATGCTGAACAGCCGCCACTCGGCCTGGTACCACCAGCCCCAGCGGCGCACCTTGGCCGCCTGCCGCGCGGCGCGCGCCACCCGATCGGTGCCGGGCGGCGTGACGGAAAGAGTCAGCTCACTCAACGAGGCTCCGTCCGGTCAGCCGGAGGAACACGTCCTCCAGCGAGGAGCGGCGCACCAGCGAGGTGAGCGGCTCCAGGCCCTCCCGGCGGACGGCGTTCAGCGTCTCTTCGCCGTCCTCGGCATACAGCAGGACGCGATCCGGCAGCGCTTCGATCCGGGTGGCGAAGCCCCGCAACCGGTCGACCAGAGCCGCATTGCGCTCCGAGCCGAATCGCAGCTCCAGCACCTCGCGGGTGGAGTACTGCCGAATCAGGGACGCAGGGCTGCCTTCGGCGACGATCCGGCCGTGATCCATCACCACCAGCCGATCGCAGAGCTGCTCGGCCTCGTCCATGAAGTGCGTGGTCACGATCAACGTGACGCCGGTCTCCTTCAGCCGGAACAGCCGATCCCACAGGATGTGCCGAGCCTGCGGGTCGAGGCCGGTGGTCGGCTCGTCGAGCAGCAGGACGCTGGGGTCGTTGATCAGCGAACGGGCGATGGTGAGCCGGCGCTTCATGCCACCGGACAGGTTGTCGACCTTCTCGCTCGCCTTGTCAGTGAGCTGGGCGAACTCGAGTAGTTCGTCAGCCTTGGGCCGCAGGTAGGAGTAAGGCAGGCCGAAGTAGCGTCCGTACATCAGCAGGTTGTCGCGGGCCTTCAGCTCAGGATCGAGGTTGTCGGTCTGTGGCACCACGCCCAGGCTGGCCCGCACCTCGGGGCCGTGCGTCTCGGGATCGAGGCCGTTGACCAGCAGCGTCCCGGACGTGCGCAGGCTGGTGCCGCCGATCATCCGCATCGCGGTGGATTTGCCGGCGCCGTTGGGGCCGAGAAGCCCGAACGACTCCCCGGGCGCGACCTCGAAATCGATGCCGTCGACCGCGTTCAGCTCGCCGTAGGTCTTGGTGAGGGAGTGGGCTTCGATGACAGGCACCGGATCACCGTATCCACCGGCCCCGACACTCTCCAGCCCGCACAACAACTACCTCGTTCCCACCCCGCCGAACAGCGTTCGCCCCAGTGGCGCAGCTCAGTCGAGGTGGACGCTCAGCGCCGCGGCAGCATCCCGGGCCCGCTGCCGGGCCTGCTCGACGTCGGCGCCACGGGCCAAGGTGACCGCCACCCGGCGGCGTCCGGCCACTGCGGGCTTGCCGAACAGTCGCAGTTGGGTGGTCGGACCGGCCAGGGCGGCGTCCACTCCGGTGAACCGAGGGACGCCGTTGCCCTGGGCCAGCACCGCACAGGAGGCGGCTGCCGGAGCGTCCGGGCCGCCGAGGCGAATACCGCCACCGGCCGGCAGTCCGAGCACTGCCCGGGCGTGCAGCGCGAACTCGGACAGATCCTGCGATACCAGGGTGACCAGGCCGGTGTCGTGCGGACGCGGGCTGACTTCGGAGAACAGCACGTCCTCGCCGACGATGAACAGTTCCACCCCGAACAGCCCCCAGCCACCCAGCGCATCGGTGACCTTGGCGGCGACCTCCTTGGCCTTGGCCAGCGCGGCCGGCGGCAACGCGGCCGGCTGCCAGGATTCGCGGTAGTCGCCATCGACCTGGATATGCCCGACCGGGTCGCAGAAATCCGTGCCGCCGACGTGACGCACAGTCAGCAGCGTGATCTCGAAATCGAAGCGGACGAAGCCCTCGACGATGCAGCGGGCGGCCTTGCCCGTCCGCGAGCCCGACTGGGCGTAGGCCCACGCCGTCGCCAGATCGTCCGCGGTACGCAGCACCGACTGGCCCTTGCCCGAGGACGACATGACCGGCTTCAGCACGCAGGGCAGACCGAGCTCGGCGACGGCCTGCTCCAGTTCATCCACAGTGTCGACAAAGCGATACGGGGACGTCGGGATGCCGAGCTCCTCCGCGGCCAGCCGGCGAATGCCCTCGCGATCCATGGTCAGCTGGGTGGCGCGCGCGGTCGGCACCACCCGGACGCCGCCGGCCTCGACCTCGGCCAGCACGGCGGTGGCGATCGCCTCGATCTCGGGGATGACGACGTCCGGGGTCTCGGTGGCGAGGACGGCCCGCAGCGCGTCGGCGTCCAGCATGTCGACCACATGGTTGCGGTGGGCGACCTGCATCGCCGGGGCATTCGGGTAGCGATCAACGGCGATCACCTCCGCGCCGAGGCGCTGCAACTCGATGGCCACCTCCTTGCCGAGTTCGCCGGCGCCGAGCAGCAGCACCTTCGTGGCCGTTTCTGACAGGGGTGTGCCGAGCGCACCAGGAGTGAAGACCATGCGCCTATCCTGCCGCGCCGCGGGCCGCGCTGACGGTTCCGCCCACGCGTGGTCGGCGGGCGCGTCCGTGCACGAGCGACCCGGTTAGGCTGCCGGGGTGAGTGTCGAGCTGCCGTCCACGATCGCGGCCCGGGTCGAGCACGAACTGGTGATCAAGAAGTCCCGGTTCATCGCCACCCTGGTGCCGGCGCTGAGTGTGGCCGACGCCGACGCCGAGATCGCCGCGCTGCGCCGCCACTACTGGGACGCCCGGCACAACTGCGTCGCCCTGATCGTCGGCCGGCACGCCGATCAGCAGCGCTCCTCCGACGACGGCGAACCGTCCGGGACGGCCGGGGTGCCGATGCTGGAGGTGCTCCGGCATCGGGGCGTCACCGATCTGGTTGCCGTTGTCACCCGCTATTTCGGCGGCGTGCTGCTGGGCGCAGGCGGCCTGGTGCGCGCCTACTCGTCCGCGGTGTCCGAGGCGCTGGATACTGCTCAGCTGGTCCGGCGGGCGGTGCTGACCGAGGTCGGTGTGGACGTCCCGGCCGCCGATGCCGGGCGCGTCGACAACTGGTTGCGCGAGTGGACGTCCGGGCACGGCGGGGTACTGGAACCCCCGACCTGGGACGAGGCCGCGCACTTCACCGTGCTGGTCCCCCCGACTCAGCTCGGCCCCCTCGCCGATGACCTGGCCGCCTTCTCCGCCGGCTCACTGCGCCTCGAAACCGGCGCTGACCGGGTCGTCGACCTGCCCGACTGACACATGAGGGACGGCTCCACATCCGTCCCCACCCGGTGCCCATCGATACCGGTGGGCGAGCGGACGAGCCTGGGAGCCGTCCCCGGATTGTGAACCGTGGCTTGACGAAATCTCCGCGCCGACTCACTGAAATAGAAGGCGAACGATCAAGCAACGGGTGGGAGAGACGGCGTGAATCAGACAGCTCAGTGGACGATCCGAACCGAAGGGTTGACCAAGCAGTATCGGGGGGTTGCCGTGGTCGACGACCTGCACTTGGCAGTAGCCCCGCAGCAGGTGTTCGGCTTCCTGGGCCCGAACGGTGCCGGCAAGTCGACCACCATGAAGATGCTGCTGGGCCTGGCTCGCCCCACCTCCGGAACCGTGGAGGTCCTCGGCGAGCAACTCTCATCCCGCTCGGCGAAGCGGGTCCTGCCGCGCGTCGGTTCGCTGATCGAAGCACCGTCGTTCTACGGACACCTGACCGGCCGCGAGAATCTCGACATCGTGCGCAGGATCAAGGGCGTGCCCGCAGCGGCGGTCGATGAGGCTCTCGCCACCGTCCGGCTCAGCCAGGCCGCCGACAAGCTTGCCAGGGAGTACTCCCTGGGAATGAAGCAGCGGCTGGGGATCGCGATGGCGTTGCTCGGCAACCCAGAGTTGCTGATCCTGGACGAGCCGACGAACGGACTCGACCCGGCGGGCATTCACGAGATTCGCGAGTTGATCAAGAGCCTGCCCCGCACCCATGGCCTCACGGTGATCGTATCGAGCCACCTACTGAGCGAAATCGAGCAGATGGCCGACACCATCGGGATCATCAACCAGGGGCGCCTGCTGTATCAAGGACCGCTGTCCGGCCTGGAGGATGCGGGACGGTTGGTGGTCACGATCGACGACGCCGAACAGACCGCCGCGATGCTCCTGGCACAGGGATGGCAGGTCGACCACGTGCAGGGCTCAGAGATCACGCTCCCGGTGTACGAAGACAGCCACGTCGCCCAACTCGTCTCCACGATCGTGCATGCCGGCATCGGGGTGTATCGCGTAGAGATCCGCCGCCGGTCGCTGGAGGAGAAGTTCCTGCAGATGACCGAGCAGACCCCGATGTCGGACGCTGCGCTGGCGGCGGCATGACTGCCATCGGACTGGAGTTCGCGAAACTCAAGCGAAAGCGGATCTGGCTGACCCTCGCCATGGTCGTCGGGTTCGAACTCGTCTGGGCCGTGGCCGGGTTGATGATGACCCTCACCCGCACCTACGAGGTTCCCCAGAACACCGCGTTCGTCATGATCCAGACCTCCGGGGTGGTCGCACTTTTCTCGCCCGTCGTCGCCACGGTGATCGTTTCGCGGCTGTCGGCGATGGAGCATGAGGGACGGATGATGCCGGCCCTCTTCGCTGCGAACCAGTCGCGCAGGTCATTGTTCCTCGGCAAGGCCTTCGTCGCCTGCGTCATGGTCACCCTCGGCAGCGTCGCCTACGTCGCCGTCGTCACGCTCACTGCCGCAGCCCGCGGAGTCCGGGCCGATCTCACACTGACCGGCACCTGGCTGTTCGGGCTGGTCGTCGCGAACATCGCCGTGGTCGCAGTCCAACTCTTGCTGGCGCTGCTGTTCGAGCGGCAGGTGGTGACGCTCACCGTCGGCATTCTGGGCGGGCTGCTGGGGTCGTTCGCCACCCAGGTGCCGGCACAACTTGCCATCTTCATCCCGTGGCAATACGCCGGGCTGGTCGTGCCGATGCGCTGGCAGCTGAGCGGCAGCACGATCGTCGGCCTCGTTCCCGTGGAGAATCTGGGTGTCTATCTTGCGTTCATCGTGCTCGTCGGTGTGACCTGCATGGCTGTCGCTCAGAGGGTATTCGCGACGATGGTCTCGAGGTAAGGAGTCTGATGATGTCTGCATTCACCATTGAACGTCGCAAGTCGAAGCGCGCCTGGATTCTGCTACTCGTCGCCGTCGCCCTCATCGGGCTGAACGCCGCGAACGGAATCAGCAACTACCTGTCCAATGTCGGCACCTTCCACGAGCAGGACGTGACCTGGCTGGCGGTCTGGGGGCAAGCGGCCCTGCTGTGGGGGGCACTGTTCTTCCCCTTCCTGATCGCTGTGCGTGCCGCCTCACTCACCCGGATGGAGCATGAGGACGCGAACTGGCGGCGAATGGCCTCCTACGGCGCCACGATCCGCACGACCTACCGGGGGAAAGTCCTGCTGATGAGCGGCTTCGTGTTCTTCTGTCAGGCCGTGTTCGTCGCCGTCGTGATCGCCGGCAGCCTCGTCCTCGGGTTCGCATTGACGCCCGGCGACATCGCCACGATGCTCGAATGGACTCTGCTCGGAGCGGTGGGCGGGGTGACGATCGCCGCGATCCAGCTGCTCGTCGGCATCCTCGTGCGGAGCTTCGCCACCACCATCGTGATCGGTCTCGGCGCTTCGGTGCTGAGCCTGGCGATCACCGTGGTGGCCCCCGTCCTTGGTGCGATCTACCCCTACGCACTGGTGGTCACCGGCCTGCAGGCACGCTCGCTCGATTCTCCGTCCACTATGGAGTTGGCTGCGTTTCTGATCTGGAATCTCGTCCTCATCCTCGGCACAGCACTCGCCAGCGCGCTGGTCCTGCGGCGAAAGGAGTATTGAGATGAGCGACCACGCCGTCACCACTGCGCCACCGGAGAGCCGGCGCGGGCTGCGCAGGTTCATGGCCGACCACCCTGCGTTCGTCGATGTCGGCGTGGCCGTCCTCTATGTGCTGATCATGCTGCCGGGCCTCATTCATGGCCTGATCTCCGGATCCGACGCCTCGGCGGTGCGGGTGGGGGTCGGCCTCGCCGCCACCATCGGGGCAGGGCTTGCCCTGGCCTTTCGCAGACGCGCGCCACTGATCGTGCTCGCGGTGGTGATCGTGCTCGTCCTGATCGTCAAGACCCTCGGCTGCGGCCTGATTGATCCTCTGGGTCTCGCCATCGCCGGATACGCGGCGGCGGCACATCTCCCCCCGCGCCGGGCGTGGATCACCGTCCCCTCCGCGATCGCCCTCGTCGTCGCCACCATCGCCGTCGGTGGGCCACTCTCGGCCCCGGCGCTCTCGGTGGAATCCCTGCTGGTTCTGACTCTGGTGCTGTTCGTGCCCGCCTGCCTTCTGGGGCTGCTCGTCGGCACTCTGGCCAGACTTCGACAGGCCGAAGAACTCCGGGTCGGCCTCGAGCTGCAGGAGAAGGTCCAAGCGGCCGAGCTGGCTGCGGTGCAGCAGCGCACGGCGCTCTCACGGGAGATGCACGATGTCGTCGGGCACTCCCTCACCGCCATCATCAACCTCTCCGATGGCGCGCTGCGGGCGTCGACGTCCGCACCTGAAACGCTCGAAGCCGGCCTTCGCCGGATCAACCGGATCGCGCGCGACGCACTCGGCGAAACCCGGACGATTCTGGCCACGCTTCGCCTCGACGGCGAGGCCGCCCCGCGCACCCCGGCGCAGCCGAGAGACGCGTCCGATCAGGTCGCGAGCACCTCCACCGCCAGCACAGGAGCCCTCGAGGACGGGATTCGCGAGCTGCTGCGTACCGCCGAGAGCACCGGCCTGCCCACAAGCCTCACGGTGAGTGGCGAGCCCGGTCCCCACGCGCTCGCTGATGAGGTTCGGGGCGCTGTCTACCGGATCGTGCAGGAGGCGATCACCAACGCCATGCGCCACGCCGACGGCGCAACCCAGCTCGCGGTATCACTCGTCTATTCCCGCCAGAGCCTTACGGTCCAGGTGCACGACAATGGTCACGTGGATCCGGGGCCGGTTCGGCCCGGGAATGGGCTGAGCGGTGCTGCCGAACGCGCGGCTCTGGTCGGAGGCGAGCTACATGCCGGCCCGGCACCGTCGGGCGGATGGCATGTGACAGTCACCGTCCCGGAGAGTCAGGAGGGCGGGCAATGAGCATCCGGGTCATGCTCGTGGACGACAACGCCGATACCCGCAGCGGCTTCGCCATGATGCTCACCGCCGAGCCCGATATCACCGTCGTCGCCGAAGCTGCGAATGGCCGCGAGGCAATCGAGCGGGTCGCTGCCGCTGAACCGGACGTGATTCTCATGGACGTCCGGATGCCGGGTATGGACGGGATCGAGGCCACTCAGCAGATCACGGCGACCAACCCCGGTCCCCGGATCCTCATCCTCACCACCTACGATCTGGACGAGTACGCCTTCGACGGCCTCGCCGCAGGAGCCAGCGGCTTTCTCCTCAAGGACGCAACTCCCGACCAGCTCGCCGCTGCCGTTCGAGCCGTTCACAACGGCGACGCCGTGGTCACCCCTCGGATCACCCGCCGGATGCTGGACGCCGCGCACTGGCGATCCCGACCAGAAACGCCGATCCGCGACGACCTCACCGCGCTGACCACCCGCGAGCGCGAGGTCGCGCGCGCGATCACTGAGGGCTTGACGAATGCGGAGATCGCCGCGCGCTTCGTCATCACCGACAGCACCGTCAAAGCGCACATCAATCGCATTCTCCGCAAGCTCGACGCCCGCGACCGGGTGGACATCGTCATTCGAGGGTATCGAGCCGGGCTCGCACCGCAGCTCTAGCGAGACTCCATCAGGGCTCGCTGCGTCTTCGAACGCTCGGCCCGCCGGGCAGCTGTCGGCGGGTCTTTCCGGGACGAAACCGGGGACCGCCCCGTCCCCTCCTTCTGCGCCGAGGGCGGCCGCTTCAGCCGCGGTTGGCCCGGTAGCGCAGCGGGTTGGGCTTGCAGGGCGCCTCGGTAGCGATCTGCAGCGAGCCGGCGATCTGGCCGGCATCGCGCAGCTGCCAGAGCTTGGGCACCAGGTGATCCCGCAGCCCATAAGGGTCGATGGTGTTCAGGTAGATCTTGGTGGCGCCTTCGAAGCCGGCCAGCGTGGACGTCCGCCATTTCAGCATCACCCGCCACGGCATCGGCAGGTCGGTGTCGATCGGACGGTAGTGCCACTCCTCGTTGCACGGCACCGCCACCCCGGTCGCGGCGTGCATGGCATGCACCATGTCCGAGACCGCCCGCAGTTCCTCCTCGGTGTGATTCCACGGATCACAGGCCTCGGACTTGGAGTAGATCTCGACGGTCGGGTAGCGATGCCCGAAGCCGGCGAAGGCCACCGCGAACTCGTTCTCGGCCAGGATCAGGTTCTTGTAGGCGGCGTAGTTGGGGCCGAACTCGTTGTAGATGTTCGGGTTGGCCCGCAGCCGCTGCATGGCCAGTTCATGCTGCACGCCACGCTCGTCGATGGCGACCAGCTGCTTGTGCAAGTGGTCGAACGACGCGCCGGCCGGACGCAGCCAGTTCTGGAACACCGCCACATAGCGGGCGTACCGATTCGATTCGAACAGCCCGGCCGTCGACTCGACGGTGAACTTCTGGAACTGGTGATGCTCGTCGGGGGTGAGCGTTCCCGACGATGCCAGCTGGGTGTTGTCGGTGGCCCCGTCCACGAAATGCCGACGAGCGACGATCACGTCATGCCCGCCGCCGAAGAAGCCGGACGCATGCTCGAGCCGCTCATCCTCGGCGAGGGCGGCGATCTCGGCGGGAGTGCGGCCACTGGCGCCCAGCTTGGCGGCCACCACGGCGAGCACGTGCGCCTTGCCGGCCGGCGACGCCAGGTAGGCATCGCGGTGTTCCCGAATCCGGTCGGGCAACTGGTAACCGTAGTTCAGATGCCAGTAGTCGTAGCTGAGGATCTCGAACAGGTTCGGGATCCGGCGGAACTCGGCGATGGTCGCGTCCAGCTCCTCGGCCGGTGTGCGGTACCGGGTCTCCCAGCCGCCGTCCGGGCGTCGGATCACCCGCGACTTCTCCGGCGGCGTCTCCAGTTTGCGTCCATCACAGAAGGCGCAGTGGCGTCCGTGCTGGGCCGGGTCGAGCGGTGCCGGATCGGGCAGGTGCACGCCGAGTGGACGGTTCCCGCGGCCGGCCACCGTCCACACCTCGGTGCCGCTGAATGGATTGAGCTGCTTGGTCGTGCCGTCCTTGAGTTGGGTCAAGAACTCCGGATCACGGAGGTACGGCTGCACCACGGCGGGCACCCTTCAGGCGAGAGCGAGTGTTATCGCGATCAGGGTAGTCGGGTCTACCAGGCTCGCCCAGCCACCGGCGCCCCTCGACCCTCCGAACGCGGTCAGCGGCTGGCCAGCAGCCGCGCGATCAGGCGAGTCCCGGCCTCACCGGCACGGCTGTCGGCGATCAACGGAGCCACCAGTTGCACATAGGAGCGGATGGCCAGGATGCCCATCGCGTCGTCGAGATCCTCCTCGCTGAGCTGCGCGGGATCACCGCCGTGCGACGCGGCCACCAGGCCGGCGACGCCGGGGATGCCGGGCCCGACCAGTGCGGAGAGCCGCGGCTGAACCTCTGGATGCCGGGCGGCGTAGAGCGCGATCTCGATGGCCAGGATCTGCGCCTGTTTGAGCGAGTCGCTGTGCTCGAGGACGCTCAGCGCGTCCGGGTTGTCGTGGTTCTCGCGCAACCAGGCGTCGTTGCACTCGCCGACTTGGGCGGCCACCGCGAGCAGGAGATCCTCTTTGCTGGCGAAGTTGGCGTAGACCGCACCTTTGGTGAAGCCGGCCTCTGCGGCGACGTCGCCGAGGCTGGCTGCTTCGTAGCCGCGCTCCGCGAAGAGTTTGGCCGCGGCTTCGACGAGTCGGGCCCGGGTCTGGTCCGAGCGCTTGCGCGCCGAGGACGTCCCGGCATTGGCGATCCGCGCCGATGCAGCCGACAGTTCTTCGGATGCGGCCCGCAAAGAGCCTGCCACCTGGGCATTCACGTCCAGCCCGACCTCACTGAGGTTCTTGGTCACCGACTTGGTCAGTGCGCTGACCGCCTCGGCGAGCGCTCGGGTCGCGGCTCCGATGTCCTCGTTACTCACTCTGGAACAATACACCGACCGGTATGACATACCCTATGGTATGTTCCATTCCGTACGGAATCTACCGAGAGGAATGCGTTGTGGATGAGGTGTTGAGGGTCGAGGGGCTGCGCAAGCGGTTCGGAAAGGGCGCAAAGGCGGTGGACGCCAATGCGGGCATCGACCTGAGTGTCGAAGCCGGGAACGTCCTCGGCCTGCTGGGTCACAACGGGGCCGGCAAATCCACCCTGGTCAACCAGGTGGTCGGGTTGCTGCGGCCCGACGGAGGCCGGATCACTCTGGCCGGCATCGACGCCACCACCCACCCCGAACTCGCCCGCCGGATGGCCAGCGTCCAGGCGCAGTCCAATGTGCCGATCACCGGCCTGACTCCACTGATCGCCATCGAACTGGTCGGACGGATCCGCGGCGGCCGGCCCTTCGACGTCCGCTCACGCGCGAAGAAGCTGATCGATGCCCTCGACCTGGGTCCGTGGGCGAACACTCCGGCCGAAAAGGTCTCCGGAGGCGTCGCTCGGCTGACCGCCTTTGCGATGGCCGCGGTGATGCCCGGACGGCTGGTGGTGCTGGACGAGCCGACCAATGATGTGGATCCGGTCCGGCGGCGACTGCTGTGGGAGCAGCTGCGCTGCCTGGCCGACGACGGTGCGGCCGTCCTGCTGGTCACCCATAACGTCCGCGAAGCCGAGCACGCCGTCGATCACCTGGTGATCCTCGACCATGGCCGCGTCCTCACCTCGGGGACGGCGGCGCAGCTCACCGGCAGCCTCGACGACACCGTGAACCTGGAGCTCGACACCCTCCCCAGCGTCGTGCCGGCCTGCCCGATCGCCGTTGACGCCACCTCCCACGGACCGACCCACTGGCAGCTGCGCATCCCGTCCTCGCGTGCGGCCGAAGCGATCACCTGGGCGAATCGGGAACGCCAACTCGGGCGGATCGAGAGCTATGCGCTCAGTCCACGCTCCCTCGAGGACGTCTACATCGAACTGGTCTCACCCGAACGGAACGCAGCATGAGCACGATGATCGCCGACCCCACCACTGTGGCCGAAGCCGAGGCCGACCGGCCACTCCTGCCGCGCTCGCTACGCCAGTTCGGACTGATGCTGCAATGGCAGCTTCGCCGCAGCGGTCAGTACCTTCCGCTGCTGATCGTCGTCCAGATCATGATGGCGGTGGCGACCGTGATCGGTTACGGCCTGCTGGCCGGCAACGTCACCGGGCCGGCCGGGCTCTACCTGGCCACCGGGGCTCCGACCATCACCTTGATCACCGTCGGACTGGTGATGACCCCCCAGTCCACGGTGCAGGCCCGCACCGAGGGTAGCCTCGACTGGCTGCGCACCCTCCCGGTGCCGCGGGAGGTGTTCCTCCTCGCCGATTTGGCGATGTGGACGCTGATCGCCCTTCCCGGGACCCTGATCGGCGTGCTGGCCGGAGCGATCGCCTTCCATGTGACCGTCGCTCTCACCTGGTGGCTGGTGCCTGCCGTGCTGCTGGTCTCGCTCACCTCAGCGTCCCTGGGCTACGCGATCGGGACCCTGCTGCAGCCGATGCTGGCCCAGCTGGTCTCCCAGGTGCTCATCTTCATCGTGATGCTGTTCACTCCGATCAGCTACCCGGCCGAACGGCTGCCCGAATGGGCGCAGACGCTCCATCAGTGGCTGCCGCTGGAACCGATGGCGCAGGTGATGCGCTCCGCGCTCGCGCCGAGCGCCTTCAGCACCGACGCCCGGACCTGGATCGTGCTCAGTGTCTGGTGCGCGGCCGCCGTGCTGGGCGCCGGGGCCGCGCTACGCCGACGGGGTTGAGCAGCCGCGATCAGACCGCCAGCCCGTCCGAGGATCCCGACAGCGCCGGCCTTGGACGGGTGGCCAGCCATCCGATGACCGCGGCACCGACCACAAGCAGGTAGCTCGGCAGCGGGTAGGCGGTGATCAGGTCGAAGACCGGCTGCAGGACCGTCTGGGTGTCGGTCAGGACGGCTACCGCCCAGCACAGCGAGGCCACCGCAGAAAACGACGCCAGCCCGATCCGCAACCAGCGATAGCCGCTGCGGCTGGCCAGCAGAAGCAGCACCGGCAGCACCAACGCGACGACCACCAACTGGGCCAGTTCGACCCCAAGGTTGAAGCCCAGCACGGCGACCACCGTTGCCCGGGTGTCCAGGCCCAGGTCGAGAATCGCGGTGGCGAAGGCCGTCCCGTGGACCAGACCGAACAGTCCGCCGACGACCACCTCACCACGGGCAGCCAGCGGACGCAGCGCGTGGATCGCGGCCACCAGGATGGACCCGGCCACCGCCACCTCGACCGGCTGCGTCGGGAAACTGATCAGCCCGAACGAGACCAGCGCCAGCGAGGTGGTGTGACCGGCGGTGAAAGCGGTGACGATGCCGAGCGTGCGCCCCAAAGCCGAGCGCACCGGACGACGTTGCGCCCACTTCCCGCCGACTGCCAGCAGGGGTGCGGCCAGCAGCAAGGTGATCAAGAACAGCAGGTGATCGGTGCCGTCGGCGATGTGCTTGGCGCCCAATCCGACCATCGCGGCGAAGCCGGTCCAGGCCGACGCCGAGCCGCGTTCGACGCTCAACTGAGTGTCGGACGCATCCAGGCTGCCCAGCGGGGACGGGCCGCCCTCGCCGACCTGGCCGGCCTCCAGATCCGAGACCAGGAAGACGAATGCCTTGTGGCCGGGTACTTCAGCGAGGACGAGCGAGTAGTCGAGGGTCAGGTCGCCGTCCAGCCGCCCGGAGGCGGGGACGGCACTGATCCGGACGTCCAGAGCTCGGGTGCCGTTGACCTCCTGCGGCTCGAGCGAAGTGATCGTCAGCCGGTAGGGGGCCGCCGAGGCGTCCGAGATCCGCACCCCGGCGAGGATCCACCGGCTCAGCGCCGGGTATGCGGCCTCGATCGCGGCCGGTGTGCCGTCCAACTGCTGCCCAATGGCCTGGTTCAGTTTGTCCAGTGGCAGTGCCAGTTCGACGTCCACCCGGTCGGCACGGACGGTCAGGTAGACCGCGCTCGCCCCGATCGGGTGCGCCGACGCGAATGTGGCCGGGGCCATCGCCAGCCCGGCCAGCGCCAGCAGCACGACAGCGAGCAGTCGCCGAATCAGAGTGCTCACTGGGCGACCGTCCGCCGGTTGCGCCGGACGAGCCAGCCGGCCAATCCCACGATGGCCACAGCGGCCAGGGTGCCGGCCAACCAGCCCGGCAGGCCGTCGGGCCACAGGCCGGCCGCAGCCGGTGCCGGGCGCGGTGCAGTGTCCGGGTCGAAGGCCCAGTCATGGCTTGTCACGTGGCCGTTGTAGACCGCCTGGATGCCGTCGGCTCCGGTGGCCACCGTGGCGTAGGACGCCTCCAGATCGGTGAGCAGGCCCAGCTCGATGCTGGCCTGGTGCACCGGGGCCGGGCAGCTGAACACCAGGCTGGCCCCGTCGGCACCCACATCACCCAGCTCAGGACGACCCGGCTGGCACTCCTGACCACCGCTCACCACCCGAATGCGCGACGTCAGGTAGTCGGCCAAGGCCGGGGAGTCCTGAAGCAGCCGGACGTCGTCGGCCTGAGGCATGATCGCCCCGTCCAGCATGATCCGGTCCGCCGGAAGGAGGCCGAGGTCGTAGGCCAGCCAACTCAGGTCGTCCGGGGCGCCGACCTTCCACGTCACCCGAACCTGGTCGGGAGCAGCCAAGCTGAGGCTCGCCTGCTGCGGCGGACCCATCGGATGCGCCTGAGCCGGCGCGACCGGCGCGGCCAGCGCCAGGCCGACGGCGAGAGTCATCGCGAGCGGCCAGCGCCGCAACGCCGGTTGGCGGAGGTGGTTACCCACCCCCGCCAACCGCTGAGGTCGACCCGTCACCGCAACGCCAACGGCTTGGTCGTCGAAGAGCCGGCGTACTTGGTCTTGTCGGACGGGACGAAGGTGGCCTTGATGGTGACCTTCTTCGTCTTGGGCCGGCTGACGGTCTTCACGGCGACACCCTTCTTCGCAGTGATCGTGTAGGTCTTCGACCCGATCTGGATGAGCACCTTTCCGGCCGCGTTCGTCGGGCTGACCTTGGCCGTCACCCGCAGCTTCGACCGGGTCAGCGTGATGCTCACCTTGGTGGAGGTCTTCGCCGGCGCCTTCACGACCTTCACGACCTTCACCTGCACGGTAGTCCGGGAACCGTTGTGCAGCGCGTCGCCGGCGTACTCCAGGGTGAGTGTGTGAGTGCCGACACTGAACCGGCCCCCGGCGAAGGTGAGCGTCCCGGAGCCGTCCACCAGACCCGGGCGACCAAGCAGAGTCTTGCCCTCCTTCACGTCCACCGTGCCGGTGGGCACGCTCTTCCCTCCGGCCACGCTCAGCTTCAGCGTTGCGGTGGCCGATCCGGTGATGGTCAACGCCGAAGCA
>Ga0268263_1000617_pt1 | contig 48066 bp, 42 predicted proteins | sample Biomet5_FD_190358 | JGI IMG/M metagenome (GOLD analysis project Ga0268263, IMG submission 190358) | Microbial communities from bioreactor (seeded with sewage sludge) at LBNL, California, USA - Biofuel metagenome 5 (SPAdes) (version 4) | ecosystem: Engineered > Bioreactor > Anaerobic >... | reverse complement strand
GTCTTTCAGCGCAGGGGGTTGCTTCGCGCGCCTGAAACCCTTCGGGTTTCCGGGCGGCGCGCTGACGGAAGGTGTGGTTTCCGCCACCAGTGTGTGCACTGGTTATGGAAACCGCGTTCCCGGCGCGCGGGTCGCCGGGAACGATGGAGGGGAACGGTAGGGGATTGATGGCCCTGCTTCTTTACTTCCGGCGGCGGCCGTACTATAATGGGTTCTAAATCGACGGAAAGGGTGTTTTCCATGGCCGAAACCACCGTGAGATCGCTGTTCCGCACGCCGCCCAAGGAGGACCTTCCGGGCGTCCAGGTCAGCGGCTGGGTGCGCACGATGCGTGAGAGCAAGTCCTTTGCCTTCGTGGAGCTTGCGGACGGCACGTTCTTTAAGCCGCTGCAGCTGGTGCTGGAGGAGGAGAAACTGCCGGAATACAAGGAGCTGACCCGGACGATTGGCGTGGGCGCGTCGGTTGCGGCCGAAGGCACGCTGATGCTGACGCCGGGCGCGAAGCAGCCCTTTGAACTCAAAGTGACTTCCATGCGGGTCATCGGCGAAAGCCCCAGCGACTACCCGCTGCAGAAGAAGCGCCACACGCTGGAGTACCTGCGCACCATCGCGCACCTTCGGCCCCGCGCCAATCTGTTCCAGTGCGCGTTTCGGGTGCGCTCCGTCACTGCGCAGGCGGTGCACCGCTTCATGCACGACCGGGGCTTTCTGTACGTGCACACGCCCATACTGACCGGCAGCGACTGCGAGGGCGCGGGCGAGATGTTCCAGGTGACGACGCTGCCGATCGACAATCCCCCGCGCACCGAGTCCGGGAAAGTGGACTTCGACCAGGACTTCTTCGGGAAGAAGGTGTCGCTGACCGTGTCCGGACAGCTGAACGCCGAGACCTTCGCGCTGGCCTTCCGCGACGTGTACACCTTCGGCCCCACATTCCGCGCCGAGCAGAGCTACACCGCCCGCCACGCCGCGGAGTTCTGGATGATCGAGCCGGAGATGGCCTTCGCCACGCTGAAGGAGGATATGCAGTTCCAGGAGGACATGGTCAAGTACCTGATCGACGCGGTATTGACCGAGTGCCCGGAGGAGATGGAGTTCCTGAACGGCTTCGTCGACCCCGGCCTGGTTGAGCGGCTCACGGCGGTCAAGGACGCCGACTTCGGCCGGGTCAGCTACACCGAAGCCATTAAGATCCTGGAAAATAGCGGCGCAACCTTCGAGTACCCGGTGTTCTGGGGCTGCGACCTGCAGAGCGAGCACGAGCGCTACCTGACCGAGAAGCACTTCGGCCGCCCGGTGTTCCTGACCGACTACCCCAAGGAGATCAAGGCGTTCTACATGCGCATGAACGACGACGGCAAGACCGTCGCGGCGGCGGATTTGCTCGTCCCCGGCATCGGCGAATTGTGCGGCGGCAGCCAGCGCGAGGAGCGCGGGGATATGCTGACAAAGCGCATCGAGGAACTGGGCATGAACCCGGAGGACTACTGGTGGTATTTGGAGCTGCGCAAGTACGGCTCGGTGCCCCACGCGGGCTTCGGCATGGGCTTTGAGCGGCTGATTATGTACCTGACCGGCATCGGCAACATCCGGGACGTGCTGCCCTTCCCGCGCACTACGCGCAATGCCGAGTTTTAATCGGGAGCGTTGAAATCCACTTCGTGTCTTTCAACGCAAGCAAAAATTCCATAACAGACAGTTCGAGGCCCTCCTGTCTTAAAACAAAACCAGGTGCCGTGCCAAGAGGCGCGGTCTTGAGGGGCGCAGATGCGCCCCTCATCGTTTAGGGCCGCCTTCGGGCGGCCAAACTTTTGGAAGGGGTATGTTTATGAAATTCGACCTTCGGTTCCTGCTCCGCGCCGCGGTGATTGGCGCGCTCTACGCCGCCGTCACGCTGCTGCTCGCGCCCATCAGCTACGGCCCGCTGCAGTTCCGCGTCTCCGAGGCGCTGACGCTGCTGCCCATCCTGACCCCCGCCGCCGTGCCGGGGCTGACCATCGGCTGCCTGGTGGCGAACCTACTGGGCAGTTCGACGCCCTGGGACATGGTGTTCGGGACGCTGGCGACGCTGGCCGCCGCACTGCTCACCCGGCGCTTTCGGGGCAGGCCGCTCTTGGCCGCCGCGCCGCCGGTATTGGTCAACGCGGCGGTCGTGGGCCTCGTGATTGCGCTGGTCAACGGCCTGCCCCTTTGGCTGACGATGACGGAGGTCGGCGTGGGCGAATTGGGCGTGTGCTACCTCTTAGGCCTGCCGCTCTACTACGCGCTTTGCCGCCTGCCTGGCAACTTATGGTAAGGCCGATTCCGGATATTTTTGCGTCGTCGCGGCGGCTCTTTTCGCGCAGGGCGTTGTCGCTCTCCGCTCGGCCGTAACGCCGCTACGGCTCGCTCCGGCTCCTAGCCCTGCATCGAAAATTGCTCGCCGCTTTGGGACGCACAAATATTCTTCATCGGCTAAATGAGACAAAGTTTTTACGGATTGTCGAGAACACAATTGTTAATTGTTCCCCGAAAACCTTGAAAATGTAATAGATTCGAAATATAATGGAGGCGATGTCAGGCTGGAAGGGAGATGGGTGCTTGAGCGGAAAGGCTTGGGCGAGAGCGGCGCTGATCGCGGTCATCGTCCTCGCGCTGGCGGGGCTGGTTCACGGGGGCGCGCAGGCCGCGTCGGATTATAAGGCCAAGGACACCTGCAAGCTGTACAGCAAGCTCTCCTCGAAGGCCCGGACGCTCAAGGTGACGAAGGGCCGGCAGGTCGTCGTCTACGCCGCCAAGGGCAAGTGGTGCAAGGTCTCGGTGAGCGGCGTCAAGGGCTACATGCTCAAGTCGTCGCTGACCAAGGGCGTCAAGCCCAAGTCCGCCTCCGTCCGCACGCTCCGGGCGGGGAACAGCGGCGCGGCGGTCAAAAAGCTCCAAAGGCAGCTGGCAAGGCGCGGCTTCCTGTCTTCCAGATCGGTCAGCGGCCATTACACATCGGCCACCGCCAGGGGCATCCGCCAGTACCAGATGATGTCCGGCCTCTCGGTCTCCAGCGTCGCCACCACCGCCACCATCAAAAAGCTGTTCTCCAGCGGCAGCCGCCACCCCAAGGTGACGATGACGCGCTGGTCCAACTACACCGTCTCCAGGTTCTACCCCATCGGCGCGATGGGCACCATCGTGGATCTCAACACCGGCGCGCGCCTCAGGGTCCGGCGCGTGGGCGGCCACAACCACCTGGACGTGGAGCCCGCCTACGCCTCCGACACTGCGGTTTTAAAGCGCATGTACGGCGGCGACTGGTCCTGGGACAGCCGCGCGGTGCTGTTCATCGCGGGCGGCCACTACATCGCGGGCGCGATCAACGGCATGCCCCACGGCACGGAGATCAGCCGCTCCAATGGCTTCGACGGCCAGTTCTGCCTGCACTTCTACGGCAGCAGGACTCACGACACCAACGAATCCAACGCCGCCCATCAGCGCAACATCCGCCGGGTGTACAACTACTTCAACTAACTAGGGCGATCAAAATCCGCTGCGCGTCTTTTGATCGATGAGAAAGGGACTGCGCGGGCCTGAAATTCTGCGGGATTTCCGGGCGGCCCGCTGACCGAAGGGTTTGTTTCGTCCACCAACGCTGCGGCGCTGGTGGACGAAACGCGTTTCCGCCGACAAGTCGCCGGAAACGATTTGAAAGTACGGCGGGAGATTGTCCTCGCTTTGCCGGCAGTGTTTTCTATTTGTTGCTACACCCGTGCCCGGAGGATGGCGGTGGAGCCTTCTTGGTACAATAGCTCCGCGCTCGGGAACGCCTGGCGCATCAGATCCAGCAGGTGCCCGGTCGTCATCGGGATGTCGATGTGGTAGAACCCGGCGGGTTTGTCCGGGACGGCGGAGCGCAGCCCGCTCAGGCAGTCCGCCTCGAAGGCGTCGTCCCGGGCGATGAAGTCGGTCTCCACGTAGACCCCGCCCGGCGCGAGCGCGGCGGCGATCTTGCGGTAGAGGGTCAATTTCGCCTCCGCCTCGAAGTGGTGCATCGTCTCCACCGACAGCGCGGCGTCGAAGGGGTCGGGGAAGCGCGTTTGAAAGTAGTCGCCCTGGATCAGCGTCAGCGCCCGCCCCGCGTGCTTGGCCTCGAGCGCGTCCAGCATGCCCCGGGACAGGTCGATGCCGGTGACGCGCGCGTCCGGGCACCGGGAAAACAGCGCGTCCAGTTCCAGCCCGGTGCCGCAGCCCAAATCCAAAACCCGAAGGCCCGGCTTCAGCGGCAGCGCCTCGACGGTCTTTACGTAGAACCGGTCGGAGCCGAACACGTTTCCGATCATGTGCGCCTCGTACCCGTCCGCCCGCGCGTCGAAGAACGCGGCCATCTCCTCGAAGGGCATAAAATCATCTCCTTCCGAAAGTGTATCACACTTGGAAGGGAAATATAACCAGCTCCATCGGCGCATGTTGCCGTCAGGCTGCGTACTCTTCAATCGTTTCCGCCGGCTTGCCGGCGGGAACGGTTTCCGCAACCAGTGCGCACACTGGTGGAGGAAACAATACCGCAAGTCAGTGCGCCGCCCGGAAATCCCGCAGGATTTCAGGCGCACGCAGATTTTCTCACGCATTGAAAAGCCGCTTGCGGATTTTCAATGCATGGATTGACGAACACTTAATTTGACAGATTCTGTGACCGGGCTTACAATAAAATGTGCAAATTTGATGGTGAGGAAGATATCGCATGAACATTTCGCACTCGTCCGAGCTGCGCTCGCTGTTCCTGAAGTTCTTTGAATCCAAGGGCCATGCGGTGATCCCGTCGGCGTCGGTCATCCCGGAGAACGACCCGACGGTTTTGTTCACCACCGCGGGCATGCATCCGCTGGTGCCCTACCTTCTGGGCGCGAAGCACCCGATGGGCACGCGCCTGACCGACGTGCAGAAGTGCATCCGCACCGGCGATATCGAGGACGTGGGCGACAACAGCCACCTGACGTTCTTTGAGATGCTGGGCAACTGGTCGCTGGGCGACTACTTCAAAAAAGACGCCATCGCCTGGAGCTGGGAGTTTCTGACCAGCAAGGATTGGCTGGGCCTCGACCCGAACCGGCTGGCGTTCTCGGTCTTTGCGGGCGACGACACCGTGCCTAGGGACGAGGAGGCCGCCTCGCTCTGGCGCGCGCAGGGCGTTCCCGCCGAGCGCATCTTCTACCTGCCCCGCAAGAACAACTGGTGGGGCCCCGCCGGCACCACCGGCCCCTGCGGCCCGGACTCCGAGATGTTCATCATCACCGATAAGGAACCCTGCGGCCCGGACTGCTCGCCCGCCTGCGACTGCGGCCGCTACCTTGAGATCTGGAACGACGTGTTCATGCAGTACAACAAGCAATCGGACGGCTCCTACCTGCCGCTGGAGCAGAAGAACGTGGACACGGGCATGGGCCTGGAGCGCACCATCGGCGTCTTGACCGGCGCGAAGTCCGTCTACGAGACAGACCTGTTCACCGGCATCCTGGGCAAGATCGCGGAGCTGTCCGGCAAGAAGTACGGCGCAGATCCGGAGACCACCCGCTCGATGCGCATCATCGCCGACCATGTGCGCACCGCCACATTCATCATCGGCGACGACCGCGGGGTGACGCCGTCCAACGTCGATCAAGGCTACGTGCTCCGCCGCCTGATCCGCCGCGCGGTGCGCCACGGCATGAACATTGACCTTCCCACCGGCGCGACCTCGGCGATCGCCGCTGTCATCGTGGATCAGTACCGGGACGTCTATCCGGAATTGGGCCGCAGCCGCGCCCACATCCTGGAGCAGTTCGACCTGGAGGAGGACCGCTTCCAGCGCACGCTCAAGCAGGGCATGCGCGAGTTCGACAAGGTGATTTCCGAGATCGCCCGCATGAACGCGGCGGTGGACGCCTTTGAAAAGGCGCTGGACGGCGCTGCGGCGGAAACGCTGGCGTCGCAGCTTCGGCCCACGCCGGAGAACCAGCCGTTCATCGAGGCGCTGCGCTCGGGCGACGCGTCCAAATACCCGGAGCTCGTAAAGAAGCTGCGCGCGCAGTTCGGGCAGATCGACGGCCGCGCCGCGTTCAAGCTCTACGACACCTACGGCTTCCCGATCGAGATCACCACCGAGATGGCCAGGGAGAAGGGCCTGACGGTGGACGAGGAGGGCTTTGCCGAGCGCTTCCGCCAGCATCAGGAAAAGAGCCACGCGGGCGCGGAACAGCGCTTCAAGGGCGGCCTGGCCGACACCACCGAGGAGACCGCGAAGCTCCACACCGCGACGCACCTGCTGCACGCGGCGCTTCGCAAGGTGCTGGGCGGCGAGGTGGCGCAGAAGGGTTCGAACATCACCGCCGAGCGGCTGCGCTTCGACTTCTCGTTCTCCCGCCGGATGACCGACGAGGAGATCGCGAGGGTTGAGCAGCTGGTCAACTCCTACATCAAGGCCGGCGGCAAGGTGGTCTGCGAGGAGATGACGGTCAGCGAGGCCAAGGCGCAGGGCGCGATCGGCCTGTTCGAGTCCAAGTACGGCGAGCGCGTCAAGGTGTACACGATGGGCGCGTTCAGCAAGGAGATCTGCGGCGGCCCCCACGCAAGCGACATCGCCGACCTTCAGTCCTTCAAGATCCTGAAGGAGGAGTCGTCCTCGGCGGGCGTCCGGCGCATCAAGGCGGTCATCGGCAAATAAACCAAGGGAGAAAAGCGGCCATGAAACATCTGTCGGAAATGAGCTTTCAGGAGCTACTGGACCCCAAGGGGTACGACTGCCCCGCCTGCGGCAGGCACCATACCACCGGGCTAAAGGCGTTTGAGGCGGGCCGCGGCGCGGTGAAACACCTGCCGGACATGCTGAAAAAGCTGGGCATCTCCCACCCCTTCGTGGTGTGCGACAAGAACACGTACAGGGCCGCGGGCGAGACGGTGGAGGCGCTGCTCGGGGCGTCGGGCATCCCCTGCAAGCTGTTCACGCTGTCCCAGGAGCACGTGGAGCCGGACGAGTTCTCGGTGGGCTCCATCGTGATGGCCTACGACACGGCCTCCGACGGCATCGTGGCGGTGGGCTCCGGCGTGATCAACGACTGCTGCAAGGTGGCCGCCCACGCTCTCGGCGTGCCCCAGGTGGCGGTCGGCACCGCGCCGTCGATGGACGGCTACGCGTCGGACTCCTCCTCCATGCACGTAAACGGCGTCAAATCGACCGTCTACAACGCCTGCCCGGTGGGCATCCTCTGCGACAGCGAGATCATGAGCCAGGCCCCGATGCGCATGCTGTGGGCGGGCCTGGGCGACATGCTGGCCAAGTACGTGTCCATCTGCGAGTGGCGCATCGCGAACCTCGTGATCGGCGAGTATTACTGCGAGGAGATCGCGGGGCTGATGCGCGCGTCCCTCAGGAAGATCATGGACAACGCCCGGGCCATCGAATCCCGGGACCCGGAGGCCATTCAGGCGGTCTCGGAAGGCCTCGTCATGTCGGGCGTGGCGATGTCGTTCGCCAAGGTTTCGCGCCCCGCGTCGGGCCTTGAGCACTACTTCTCCCACATGTGGGAGATGATGGGCATGGAGCGCGGCGAGAAGGCCGACCTGCACGGCATTCAGGTGGGCGTGGGTACCCATGTGACGCTGGAACTCTACGACTGGATCAAGACGCTCACCCCGGATCGCAAGCGCGCGTTAGGCTTCATGGCGTCCTTCGACCCCGTTGCTTGGGAGGCGATGGTCCGCCGCATCTTCGGCAAGACCGCGCCGCAGATCCTGGCGATTGAGCAAAAGGTCAAGAAGAACGACCCCGCCGCCCACTTAAAGCGCTTTGACGTCATCGAGGCGAAGTGGCCGGAAATTTTGAAGATCATTGACGAGGAGCTGCCGGAGACGGCCAAGATCGACCGGCTGATGCGCGACTTGGGCATGCCCCGCGTGCCAAAGGATTTGGGCATCTCCGAAGCCGACGCCAAGGACGCCTTCACCGGCTCCCGCGAGATCCGGGACAAGTACCTGTCCGGCAGCGTGCTCTGGGACATGGGCCTGACCGAGGAAGCCCGCGGGCACGTCCACGCGGAGTGACAAAAAGCCAATCAAAAAAGAGAGGTACGCCTCTCTTTTTTGATTGCGGCAAACGGAGGGGTTTAATTCCTCTTGCATGGGCCCGGGGGCGTTTCCCCCAATTCCCTTGGCAGCGTGACGATCACCTCGACGCTGTCGGGCTTTTCCAGGATTTGGCTGACGGCCTTGACCCCGGCGCGGTTCAGCGAGCGCACCGTTTCGAGCAGCGCGTTCACGAACATGCGCTGGTCGCGGCAGTAGATGCGCAGCGGCCGCGGCGCGGGCTTTGCGCCCCGATCGATGGCGGCCTCGAGCGCCCGGACGCTCAGGCCCTGCTCGGAGGCCTTTGCCACCAGCGCCAACTGCCTCGCCTCGCCCGGCGCCCCGAGCAGCGCCCGCGCGTGGCGCTCGCCCAGGCTCGTCTCCCTGAGCGCGTCCCGAACCGCCTCCGGAAGCGTCAAAAGGCGCAATAGGTTCGCCACCGCGCTCTGGCTGCGCCCCAGGCGGGAAGCGACCTCCCGCTGGGTCAGCCCATACTGGCGGATGAGCCGGAGGCACGCCTCGGCCTCGTCCAGGTAGTGAAGTTCCTCCCGCTGCAGGTTCTCCACCAGCGACAGGATGGCCGCCTCGCCGTCCGAGGCTTCCACCACCAGCGCGTCCATCGCCACCGCGCCCAGCTTTTTCAGCGCCCGGAGCCGCCGCTCACCCGCGATCAGTTCGTACCCGCCGGGACAGGGCCTGACCACCGGCGGCGACAACAGGCCGTCCCGCTCGATCGATTCCGCCAGCGAGGCGATGGATTCCTCCTGAAACAGGCGGCGCGGCTGAGCCTGGGACGGCGTCACCTGGCTCAGCGGCACGCGCCGGATCACGCGGCGCAGCGGATGAACATCCATCAAACGCCCTCCATAACGCCCATTTCGGCGCTAAAAAATTCCCGCACTATATATGCGGGAGCTTTTCTGGGAAGGCGCTTTCGACGATCATTTCGCCGTGACAGCGATGTGGCGGCGCACCAGAATCCATCCAACCGTACCCGAAGCCAGCATGATGAGATACACCGGCAGATACCCCCAGTGCTCCACGATCGCGCCCGCCAGGTACGTGCCAAACGACAGCGGCGCCATCACCAGCGCGGCCAGCACGGTGGCGTCCGAGCGTTTTTCCTCGCTCACCTCCGCGATCATTTGCTGGTAGAAGCCGGTGCCCGCCGCGTTGTTGATCGACACCAGCACCATCGCCGCCGACAGCGGCGCCAATACCGGCAGCCCGGAGCGCGCGATGAAAAAGCACGCGATGTTGGCGAGCGCCGTCAGTACGCCCAGCGCCTCGGCCATCGCCATCATCACCGGGTAACTGAGCCGCCGGCACACCTGCGCCCACAGTATCCCGGAGAGGATCTGCCCGATAATCGGCATGAATACCAATAGCGCCAGCAGCGGCTCCGCCAGCCCCGCGTCCCGCCCGAACAAGAGGTTCACCGGCGCGGCGATCAGCGTCGATGTGTACAGCATGCGCGTGATCAGTGCCTTTCGCACCGGCGGATCGTCCCGGAGCATCGGCAGCAGCCGCAGCACGTACTTCGCCGGGTGCACCGGCGGCACGTCCGGGCTCGAGGGGTGGGGCACATCGCGGATCAGCGCCAGCGCCACCGCGTCCAGTACCATCAGCACGCCCGCCAGCGCGAAGATCACCCCGTACTGAATCTGAAACGGCAGGCTGCCGCCCAAGAGGGCCTTCAGCACCCAGCCCGCGCCCAGCCCCGCGATTCCCCCGGTGGTCTGCTGGATCACCATTACTTCGCCCCGCCTCGCGCTTGGCAGCGTGCGGGTGCAGATCTGCAGCCAGCACAGGCTCAGCATGCCGTCGACCAGGAAGAACAGCGTGTACATCCCGAGGAACACCCACGCCGCCGCCCGCCCGGACAGCCCGGCGAATATCAACAGCGCCATGACCAGCATCAGCGGCCGGCCGATGAAGCCGCCCACCGCCATCACCCGGGACTGGGCGCGGAAGCGGTGAAAAAACAGGCCCAGCACGAACTGGCCCACCAGCCACATCAGCGACTTGATCGTCGCCGCGAGGCCGGCCAGCGCCGCGGAGCCTGTCGTTTGTTGAATGAAGTTGGTGACGACGGTATCGCCCTGCAGGAAGGCCATCCCCGCCCAAAAGATGGTGCCTTCCAGGATCATCAGTTTGGCGTTTCGATCGGCCATCCTCGCGTCAAGCATGTGCTTCTCACCCGGACGATCGTCCGTGCTTCAGTATGAAATTTCACCGTGCGATGTCAGCCCATGAATGAACGAACCCCGCCGTGTCTTTAATCATTCCCACCGACTTGTCGGTGGGAATGCAGTTTCCGTAACCAGTTCGCAAACTGGTGGAGGAAACATTTCCACAAGTCAGCGGGCCGCCCGGAAACGCCGCAGCGTTTCAGGCCCGCGCAGTCCTTCTTCTATGCGTTGAAAGACGCCGCAGCGGATTTTCATCGACTACTTTGCGTATTCGCGGATCGCCTTCATCACATTCTTGAGGCCGTTGGCGGAGGGTTCCTTCTCCATCGCGTCGATCAGGCTGCCCCGGTCCTTGTAGACCTCCACCACCCGCGTGCGCAGCGTGTCCGGCGTCATATCCTCCTGATAGAGCACCCGGGCCAGGCCCCGCGCCTCGAAGGACTGGGCGTTCAGAATCTGGTCGCCGCGGCTGGCGGCCTTGGGGTAGGGGATCAAAAGCGAGGGTTTCCGGAGCGCCAGGATCTCGGAGAGCGTGTTCGACCCCGCCCGGGAGATCAGAAGATCCGCCGCCGCGTAGGCGTGGGGCATCTCCTCGTTCAGGTACTCCTTCTGGCAGTAGCCCGGGGTGCCCTCCAAATTCGGATCCAGGTTGCCCGCGCCGCACAGGTGCAGCACCTGAAAGCCGGTGGTGAGGCCCGGCAGCGCCGCCCTCAGCGCCCGGTTGATCGCCTGCGCGCCGGAGGAGCCGCCCACCACCATCAGAACCGGCCGGTCGTCCCGGAAGCCGAACAGCTTCAGCCCCTTCTCCCGGGAGCCCTGGAACAGCTCGAGCCGAAGCGGCGTGCCTGCGTAAACGCCCTTCGCGCCGGCCAGCTTCGCGGCCTCGGGGAACGTGCAGAGCAGTTTTCTGGCAAAAGGCATGGTGATCTTGTTGGCCAGGCCCGGCGTCATGTCGCTCTCGTGCAAGAGCACCGGGATGTGAAGCATCGCCGCGCCGTAGACCACCGGCACCGACACAAAGCCGCCCTTGGCAAACACCAGGTTTGGCCTGAGCTTTCGGAGCAGCACCAGCGCCTGGCCCGCGCCCTGAACCACGCGAAACGGGTCGGAAAGGTTTTTCGGGTCGAAATAGCGGCGCAGTTTGCCGGTCGAGACGACGTGGTAGGTCACGCCCGGAACGGCTTTGATCAGCCTGCGCTCGATGCCCTCCGCCGTGCCCACGTAGTGCACGTCCCAGCCCTCGCGCAGGAGGGACGGAATCAGCGCCAGGTTGGGCGTCACATGGCCCGCGGTGCCGCCGCCTGTCAGAACGATGCGCTTCAAGGCCGAACCACCTTTCGAAAAACCACCATGCTACAATTATAAGCGCGCCCTGCGCCGAATGCGTTGCAGATGATGTTAAATGAGCTTTTGTTATTTGCGAATTCGCTGCTTTTGGATTATGATAGAGGAAGACGAATCCGAGGGGGGAAGCCCATGGCCTATCAGGCGCTGTACCGGACGTGGCGGCCGGAGAAGTTCGAGGACGTGGTGGGGCAGGACGCGATCGTGAAGACGCTGGTCCAGCAGGTGGAGTCGGGCCGGATCGCCCACGCCTACCTGTTCTGCGGCTGCCACGGCACCGGCAAGACCACCACCGCCAAGATTCTGGCCCGGGCGATCAACTGCGTTCATCCGCTGCCGGGCGCGGACCCCTGCGGGGTGTGCGAGGCCTGCCAGTCGATCCTGGAGGAGCGCTCGATGGACGTGGTGGAGATCGACGCCGCCTCCAACAACGGCGTGGACGAGATCCGCGACCTGCGCGAGAAGATCCAGTACCCGCCTTCGACGGGCCGCTACAAGGTGTACATCGTGGACGAGGTGCACATGCTGTCCACCGGCGCGTTCAACGCGCTTTTGAAGACGCTCGAGGAGCCGCCCGCCCACGCGGTGTTCATCCTGGCCACCACCGAACCCCAGAAGCTGCCCGCGACGATCCTTTCCCGCTGCCAGCGGTTCGATTTTCGGCGCATCTCGGCGCGGGTGATCGAGGAGCGGCTGTGGCGGGTGCTCGCGGCTTCCGGCGGCAGGGCGGAGGACGAGGCGGTTCAATTGATCGCCCGGAGCGCCGAGGGCGGCATGCGGGACGCGCTGAGCCTGCTGGACACCTGCATATCGGACGATCTGCTCACCGCTCACCGGGTGCGGGAGGCGCTGGGCGCGTCCGGCCGGGAGGCGATGTACGAGTTCGCGGACGCGCTGATTTCGGCGGACGCCGGGCGCGCGCTGACGCTGATCGGCAAGGCGATGGACGCGGGGCGCGACCCGCAGGTATTCGCCCGGGAGGTGACCGGGCACCTGAGGGCGCTGCTCTTGGCCCAGGCGGTGAAGGAGGGCCTCGAGGATCTGCTCGAGACCACCCGGGAGGAGGCGGCGCTGCTTCAAAAGCAGGCGTCCGGCGTCCCTCCGGAGGGGCTGACCCGCTGGATGGAGCTGTTCATGCGCTCCGAGGGCGACATGAAGTGGATGGCGCAGCCCCGAAGCGCGCTGGAGCTGGCGGCGGCGCGCTGCTGCCGCCCGGAGCGGGAGCAGGGCCTGGAAGCGCTCGCCGAGCGGGTGAAAAAACTTGAGGACAGGCTTTCAAACCTGTCGTCCATCCCCTTCGAGCCGACTGCATCGAAGCCCGCCGCGCAGCCGTCGCCGCAGAGCGTGCCGGTTATGCCCGCGCCGCCCAAACCGGAGAAGGCCGCGAAGCAAACGGAACCGGCGGGGGCGGACAAATACCGCGCGGCGCTGGAGACGATCCAAAAGGAGCAGGCGAAAATTTACGGCATGCTGAAGGACGCCGCCTTCCGGGGGCTGGACGGGGACAGCGTGCTGGCGGAGCTGCCCAAGGCGCGGGCGTTCTACCGGCAGATTCTGGAAAAGGACGACAAGAAGGCGCCGATCGACCAGGCGCTGTCGCAGGCGTTCGGGCGGACGGTGGCGCTTCGGTTCGTGCAGGGCGGCGAGGCGCCGAAAGCGGACGGGCGCACGCTGCAGCAGGCTTACGACGTGTTCGGCCGCGACAAGGTCAGCGTGCTGGACGAGTAGCCTCCGCCAAACCCGGAATGCATCTGTGAAAGAAAAGGCGTGGAATCATGCTGAAAAAACTGCTGAACCGGAGCCTTCTGTTCTTCCTTTTGATCGGCGCGGGCAATACGCTCTTGTCGATGGCGATTATGTACCTTCTCTACACGCTGGCGGGGTTCGGCTACTGGGGTTCCAGCGCGGTGGCGTTCGCGGTGACGAGCGTGCTCAGCTTCCTTTTGAACAAGAAGCTGTCCTTCCAATATGAGGGCCGCGTGTGGGCTGCGGCGCTCAAATTTGCGCTGGTGATCGCGGTGTGCTACCTGATCGCCTATTCGCTGGCCCAGCCCGCCACGGCGTGGCTGCTGGGAAAAATCGTGGGCGCGACGCTGAGCGCGCAGACCATCGACAAGGCGGCGCTTCTGACCGGCCAGGTGATCTTCACCGGCCTCAACTACTTCGGCCAGCGCTTTTTCGCGTTCAAGAAGGCGTAGGGGAGGAGCTGGGGGACCCCGCACAAAGAGTTGAACACTGTTTACTGACAGCAAACCCCGGAGATTTGCCGTCTCCGGGGTTTAAGTATGTCTGGCTCAGCGGATTTCCATCGCCCTACTTCAATAGATCCGCCTGCTCCAGCTGGGACTGGATCTCGTCCAGCGCCTGCTGGGCGGTCATGTCGTTGGCTTCAAGGGTGCTGAGCACGTTGTTGAAGATCTCGGCTACGGCGCTGGATTCGACCAGGGCCGGCGGCGCGACGGCGTAGTCCATGCTCGTAAACACCGCCTCGCGGTTGTCCGGCGGGGTCACGTCCAGGTACTGCTTCAGCTTGGATTGGTCGGCGATGGTGGGCAGCTCCCAGTTGGCGTCCAGGCGCAGCTGCACGATGTCCGGGTCGGAGCCCATCGCCTCGATGAACTTGCAGGCGGCGTCCTTCTTCTGGGAGGAAGTGGACACGCAGTTGACGTTGGCGAAGAAGAAGGTGGCTTTTGTGGACGTGAAGCCCGGCTCCACCGCCACGTCCCAGGGATCCTTCACCTTCGTGGAGAAGTCCGGGAACGCCCAGATGCCGGTGATGTCCATGCCCAGCTTGCCCGCCTCGAACAGGTCCCAGTCGCCGCGGCCGGCCAGGTCCTCGGAGGTGGGCATCACCTTGGAATCCCGGACGCGCTGAATCATCGCGTCGAGCACCGCCACGTTCTCCGGGGAGTTGACGGTGAAGGCGGTGTTGTCGGCGTTCAAAAGGCTGCCGCCGTTGGTGCGGACGGATTTGTACAATTCGTTGTAGGTGATGGGCTGGGAGATGCCCCACACGTCGTCGCCGCCGGCGGCCTTGATCTTCTCGGCGGCGGACTCGATGTCGGCCCAGGTCCAGCTGTCGGTCGGGTAGGCGACGCCCGCCTTGTCAAACAGCGCCTTGTTGTAGAACAACAGGCAGGTGGAGAAGCTCATCGGCACCGCGTAGGGCTTGCCGCCATCCGACACGGCGGAAATGGTGGCGCTTGAGAACTTGCTCCAGTCGATGGAGGTGCCGCTGAGGTCCTGGCACGCGCCCCGCAGCCTGTAGGCCACGAAGTTCTCCATGTTCAGTTCGAACACGTCCGGGGTCGTGCCGCCCGCCTGCTGGGTGGCCAGCTTCGTGAAGTAGTCGCTGAAGCCCGTCAGTTGCACGTCCACCTTGATGCCGGGGTTCTTGCTCTCAAAGACCTCGATCATCTTCTTCAGCGTCTCCTCCTGCGCGCCGGCGGCGGAGAAGGTGGCATAGGTGATGGTGACATCCTCGGCCTGCGCCGCCGAGGCCAGGGACAGAACCGTCAGGAGCGTCAATGCCAGACACAGCCACTTTTTCATGGGGGTCCCTCCATTTAAGTATTTGCAAACGCCTCGAACGCGTCTACAATCCGATTACTTGATGCCGCCGACCGCGATGCCGTTGTCCACGTACTTTTGTGTGAACAGGTATACCACCAGGATCGGCAATATCGTGAGCACCGCGCCCGCCATCAGGATGTGCTCGTTGTTCTTGTACAGGCTGGTCATGTTGCCGAGCACCACTTGCAGCGTCTTTTTGTCGTTTGAGGACAGCACGATCAGCGGCCACAGGTAGCTGTTCCAGTTGCCCATGAAGGAGAGCAGGATCATCGTGGCCAGCGTGGGCACCACCATCGGCAGCACGATCCGCCAGAAGATGGTGTAGAGCGACGCCCCGTCCAGGAGAGCCGACTCCATGTACGCGTCGTTCACCGTCAAAATCGCCTGGCGCATCAGGAACACCCCGAAGGCGTTTGACAGCGAGGGCAGGATCAGCCCGATGTGGGTGTCGAGCAGGCCCATCACCTTCAAAAGGATGTAGTTGGGCACCATCGTCACCGTGCCGGGGATCATCATCGTGGCCAGGTACACGCCAAACAGCCGCCCGGAGCCTTTGAAGGGGATTTTCGCGAACACGAAGGCCGCCATCGACGCGGAGAGCACCGCCACCAGCGTGCAGCTGACCGACAGGAAGAAGCTGTTGTACGTGGCCAGCCCGAAGGAGAAGCCCTCCATCCGGAACACGCGGCGGTAGCCCTCCAGCGTCGGGTGCTGCGGGATCCAACGGATCGGCAGCGTGCGGATGGCCTCCGCGCCCTTGAACGAGGAGGACAGCATCCAGAGGAACGGTAGCAGCGTCACCACCGCCATCAAGGTAATCAACAGGTAAAACAGCGTCCAATGGACGACGGCGCGGCTACGCATCGTAGTTCACCCACTTCCGCTGGAAGCCGAACTGAATCGCCGTGAACACCAGGATCAGCACGAACAGCACCCAGGAGTAGGCCGAGGCCATGCCCATCTTGTACTGCACGAAGGCGTACTTGTAGATCCGCTCCAGGAACACCGTGGTCGCGCCGCCGGGGCCGCCGGAGCCGCCCGCGCTGTTCGCGGTCATGATGACCACCGAATCGAACACCTGCAGGCCGTAGATCACGTTGATGATGATGAGCAGAAACAGCGTCGGCGAGATCAGCGGCAGCGTGATGCCGAAAAACCTGCGAATCGGCCCCGCGCCGTCGATGGCGGCCGCCTCGTGGTAGGAGATGTCGATCGATTTCAGCGCCGCCAGGATCATCAGCGCGTAGTAGCCGGTGTCCTTCCACACCGCGGCCAGCACGATGCCCGGCATCGCCCAGGTGGCGCTGGCCAGCCAGCCGGGGCCGGGGATGCCGATCGCCGCGAGCATCTGGTTCATCAGCCCGAACTTTCCGGACAGCACCCACTGCCACACCACCGCCGCCGCCACCCAGGAGGTGATGACCGGCGTGTAGAACACGGTTCGGAAGAACCCGCGGCCCCTAAACGCCTGGTTCAGGAGCAGCCCCTCGATCAGCGAGGTCAGAAGGATCAGCGGCAGGTACAGGATCAAATAGGTGAACGTGTGCTGAAGAACTTTTGGAAATTCGGAGCCCGTCAGGATGCGGACGAAGTTCTTGAGGCCGATGAACTGCATGCTGCTCATCGGCTTCAGCGTGTCGTAGTCCATCAGGCTGAACAATAGCGACGAGACGATCGGGATCAGGCAGAACACCACCACGCCGACGAGGGATGGCAGCAGCAGCCAGAACGCCGCGGACCTGCGCCCCGCGCCCTTTGGAATGTACATGGCTAGGCCTCCTCCCCGCTCCGCGCGAACGCGCGCGCGGCGTCCAGCGCGTTCCGGCCGTCCGCCCCGATCCGCTCAAACACCGGCAGCCGCGTAAGATCGCACCGGCAATCAGTCCATTTCCCGCCCTCATGGATTTCCCCGGTGAAGAAGTCCTCCCAGCGCCCTTCCGGCAGGTACGCCTTGCGCCCTTCCGCGTGCTCCTCCGTGACCGGAGCCACCAGCAGCGCCCGCCCCAGCATGTATTGGCCCTCCGCCGCCCAGCAAAGCGGGTCCTCCGGGAAGTCCAGGCACGGGTGCGCCATCATCGGCCGGGCGGATTCCGCGCAGAACCGCGCCTCTTGGGTCAGGTAGGGCAGCAGTTTCTCCCGGAGCACGGCGAAAAACCGGGCGAGACATACGATCGACGGGTCGCCGAAATAGCGGGCCAGGTTCCAGGGGCTGCGGTCGTTGCTCGCCGCCTCGTCCTGGGTGGCGAAGAACTGGCCGGCGCGCGGCTCCGCGTGCCACTGCATCACCGGGCTGAAGCAGCCCATCGCGGTGGCGCGCAGGTACAATTCCTTGGGCGGCAGTTCGCCCGCGAAGCCGCCGATGTCGAAGCTCCAAAAGAGCACGCCCGAAAGCCCGGCGGAGATCCCCGCCGTCAGCTGGGCCTGGAACTCGCTCCACAGGCTCAATTGATCCCCCGCCCAGTGGATCGGCAGCGCCTGCGCGCCCGCGTACCCCGCGCGGCTGAACGTCACGCCGTCCACGCCGCTGTCCTTCAAAAATTTGTGGTAGGCGCCCACGTACTGCATGGGGTACAGGTTGCAGGCGGTGAGGCCGGTGGAGCCGTCGTACAGGCGCGCCGCCTTTTCGTACAGGAACTCGCCGCCGTCGGTCTTGAAGCCCTCGACGCCCATATCGAGCAGGTACTTCCGCTTGCCGAACCACCAGCGAACCGCCTCCGGGTTCGTGAAGTCCATCAGGAGGCTGTTGTGGAACCAATACTCCGGGATGCGGTAGGGCGCGCCGTCCGGCCGGCGGACGCAGTAGCCCTTCTCCAGCGCCTCCCGGACGTCCTCCGTTAGGTTCGGCCCCGGCTCTTTGTTCCACTCGTGCTTCACCACCGGGATCTGCCACAGCACCAGGTGCAGCCCCGCCGCGCGGATGTCCTTCACCAGCGCCTCCGGGTCCGGGAAACTGCCGTCATCGTTCCAGCGGTAGAAGGTGCGCTCGTCGCTCCAGGCCTCGAGCACCATCACCTTCGCGGGGTAATTGTATTCCTTCAGCGCGGCGAGCTGCGCGCGGACTTCCCGCTCGCTATTCCACCCGTTGGCCGAGATCCACAGCCCGAAGGCCCATTCCGGCGGCAGCGCGGGCGCGCCGGTCAGCGCGACGTACTTTTTCAGCGCCTCCCCGGGGGTGCCCAGCAGGATGTGATCCACGGTGAAGGGCGTCCCTTCCGTCTCCTGGGTGATCGAGAATTCCTCGCCGAAGCAGAATTCCGCCGGGATCGCGCCCTCCCGATACCAGCCGAAACCCCGCTCGGTCAGGAAGAACGGCACGGGCAGGTAGGTCTCGGCCCCCTGCCGGGTGAACTTCTCCACCACCCGGCCGTCCGCGCCCCGGCCCTGCTGGTTGACCGCGTCGAAGCGCTCGCCGGTGCCCAGCACATACCGGGCGTTCAGCGCCCCGCGCATCCGCACCCGGGCCACGCGGCCGCCGCAGTCACGCCATAGGTCGAAGCCGAGGCACGCCGCCACCGGCTCGCTGAAACGTTTAAGCCCCCACAAAAAATCCCCGCCCGCGATTTCGAGCGAAAAACCGCCGCCCAGCGCCCAGCAGGCCGCGCCGGAGACCGGCCCGTCAACCGGCTTGGAGGCCGTCTCCAGTTTGAGGTCGCCGCCGTCCCGGGACAGGATGAGCGCGAAGCCCGGCGCGAGGTCCAGGCAGAGTTTCCCCTCCGGCGCGGCGATCGCCCGGGGCGCAGCGCAGCGCTCAAAGGCCAGCACGTCGAAGGCGAACCCGCCCAGCGCTTCGCCGCCCGCGGAGAACGCGTATTCCACCCGGCAGGGCGCTGAAAACGCCCCGAGGGAGAAGCGGAACCGGCCATCCTCGAGCGGCGTCCCGGCCAGTTCCGGCATCGGCGACGCGTCCACCGACCAGTGAAGCACCGGGGCGGCGCTCTGCCCGTCCAGCCGGACGTCCAGCGTCACCGGCTCGCCCGGCAGCGGGAACTCCGGATGGCGCTGAAAGCCCGAATCCTGAAAGGGCAGCAGCCCCTCGCCCAAATGCTTCATCATGGCGCGCCTCCTCGAATGGGGGATCCGGGCTATCAACGGGCTGTCATTCAATTCGTTTCCGGCGACCCGCGCGCCTCTCCGGCTTCATTCATTCCCACCGGCTCGCGCGCCCCTCCGGCTTCATTCATTCCCGCCGACTTATCGGTGGGAATGCGTTTCCGGAACCAGTGCGCACACTGGTGGAGGAAACATTTCTATCAGTCAGCGGGCCGCTCGGAAACGCCGCAGCGTTTCAGGCCCGCGCAGGCTTCCTTATGCGCTGAAAAGCCGCCGCAGCGGATTTTCAGCGCAATTCTTTCACTGATTCCCGCTCCACGATCTCAATGGGCAGGATCAGCTCCTGCCGCTCCCGGGCGCCGCCGGCGGCCGCCTCGATGATCATCCTGACCGCGTGCGCCCCCTTGGCCTTGATGTCCTGGTGCACGGTGGTCAGCGACGGCTCGGCCATCTGCGCCAAATATACGTCGTCAAAGGAGATGATCGACAGGTCCTCCGGAAGTTTTTTGCCCATCCGGTGCAGCCCCTTGACCAGCCCCATCGCCAGCACGTCCGCGGTGACGAAGGCCGCCGTCTCGCCCGAACCCCGCCGCGCCATCTCGGCGGCCGCTTCGACGCCGTAGGCGTAATCCACGTTGCCGGAGTACACCCGCTTTGGTTCGAAGGGGATGCCCGCCTCCTCCAGCGCCTCCCGGTAGCCACGGCAGCGCTTTTCGTTGACGCCGTGCTCCTGGATCGACCCGGATACGAACGCGATCTTCCGGTGCCCCTTCTCGATCAGGTAGCGTGTGGCCATCCGCCCGCCCTCCCGGTCGTGTATGCCGATGGTGTGGAAGCCGGAATTCTGAATGTAGGTGTCCACCAGCACCACCGGGATGCCGGTCTGCCTCAGTTCGTCCAGGTTGCTGCTGGGGTAGGTGCCCACGATGATGATGCCGTCCACGCCCCGGTTCCTGGCGATGTGCAGGTAGCTCTGGTCGGTCTCCATGCCGGAGAGCAGCAGGTGGTAGCCGCTCTGCCGGGCGGTGTACTCCACGGAGGACAAAAGCTCCCCGTAGAAGGGGTTGGAGAACATGAACTCCTTGCCCGGCTCCGTCTGGGGGATCACCACGCCGATCAGGTTGCTGCGGCGGCTGGGCAAGCTCCGGGCGTTGAGGTTGGGCACGTACTGCAGCTTTGAGACCGCCGCCAGCACCCGCGCGGTGGTCTCCGGGCTGATGGTTTCGCCGGGGCGGCGGTTCAGCACATAGGAAACCGTGGTGGTGGATACCCCCGCCTCCCGCGCTACATCTTTGATGCCGGGTCGCTTCACGCCGCGCTCACCTCGTAGCTTAAACGTTTCAGTGATTGTATTATAACCATATTCCCTTCGGGGCGTCAAGGGGGGCGCGGAAATTTTCTGCAAACCTGTTCAAACTGTGGTAAGGGTAAACGGGAGTGGATCGCCCGCGGGAAAATTCGGCGCGCCGTGACAGCGGGCGCGCGGGGGTGGTATAATAGTCAAAAAGGGCGCGAAGGGGAGGGGCATCATGAAGCGAGGATCGATCAAGGGCGCCGGGGGGCGGTTCGGCGAGATCGTCGCCATCCTGTCGCGCCACCACGTCGTCAAGGGCATGACGCCGGAGGAACTGAGGCAGCTGTTCGAGGAGCTGGGCCCGACCTATGTGAAATTGGGGCAGATCCTCTCCACCCGCTCGGACATCCTGCCGGAGGCCGTATGCCTCGAACTCTCAAAGCTGCGCTCGGACGCCGCGCCGATGTCCATCGAGACCGTGCGCGCGGCCATCGAGTCAGAGTTTTCAAAGCCCTGGGACGAGGTGTTCCGGTGGATGGACCCGGAGCCGCTGGGCTCGGCCTCCATCGCGCAGGCGCACCTGGCGGAACTGCCGGACGGGCGGAAGGTGGTCGCGAAGGTGCAGCGCCCGGGCATCCACGAGACGATGGCGCGGGACGTGGCGCTGCTCAAGAAGGCGGCGGGGCTGATCAAGTACACGCCGGTGGGCGGCGCGGTGGACTTTTCGCTGGTGCTGGACGAACTCTGGAAGGCCGCCCAGCACGAGATGAACTTTCTGGAGGAGGCGGAAAACCTCCGGGAGTTCGCCCGGCTCAACGCCAAGGTTTCATATGTGTCCTGCCCGCAGGTGGTGGACGATCTGGTCACCTCCCGCGTGCTGGTGCTCGAATACGTGGACGGCTGCCCGATCGACGACCGGGAGGCGCTGAAGAACGCGGGCTGCAATCTGGGCGACATCGCCTCGAAGCTGGCCGAGAACTTCATCAAGCAGGTGGTGGAGGATCGCTTCTTCCACGCGGACCCGCACCCGGGCAACATCCGCGTCCGGGACGGCGTGATCGTGTGGCTGGATTTGGGCATGATGGGGCGGCTGAACGGCGCGGACGGCATGATGTTCACTCGCTACATGGAGGCCATCGAGAAGAACGACGCCGAGGCGGTCACCGATGTGGTGCTGGCGATGGGCGTGTGCAAAGAGCCGCCGGACCGGGCGCGGCTGACCGCCGACATCGAGGTGCTGCTGTCGAAGTACCGGCAGATGCCGCTGTCCTCGATCAACGCGGGCGGCGTGATGCAGGAGTTCCTGGCGCTGGCCCGGCGGCACGAGATCGCGATGCCCGCCAGCCTTACGATGCTGGCCCGGAGCGTGGTGATCCTGGAGAGTGTGCTGACCCATCTGGACCCGGACACGAACCTGCTCAAGATCATGTCGCTGTACATCCATAAGGACGCGATCGGGCCGGAGCAGTTGGTAAGGCGGATCGAGAAGGTGATCCGGCAGCTCTACGGCGCTCCGGAGAAGCTGAGCGCGATCCCCGGGCAGGTCTCGGACGCGCTGGCGAGGCTGCTTTCCGGCCACGTCACGCTGGGCGTGAACATCGCCGGGCAGGAGCAGGAGAGCCGCGCCAGCGACCGGCGGAACCTCAGGCTGTCGCTCACCATCCTGGCGGCCTCGCTGATCCTGGGCGCAAGCCTGATCAGCCTCTCCGGAATCCCCGGCCCGGGCGGCCTGATGTGGCTCGGCTGGGCCTTCCTGACCGCCGCCGCCGCCGCGCTCTGGGCGGCCTTCCGCCGCAGGCGGTGAGACTGGAATCAAAAATCCCGCCCGGGAAGCCTCCCGAGCGGGATTTGCCTGTCCTTTTGCGATCAGGTTTCCTGCGCCTGCCCGCGCTTCAAATACACGGGCGCGAACGCGAAAAGGGAGACAAACGCCACCACCGCCATCACGCCGAATGTGGCCTTGAGGCCGATCTGCTGGGCGATGTACCCGCCGCCCCAGTTGCCCGCCACCCGCGCCACGCCGAAGCCCGCCACCGCCAGCAGCATCTGCCCCCGGGCGCGCAGTTCCTCCGGCACCGTCAGGCTGATGTACTTCGCCATCGTCACCGTCATCACGATGAAGCCCCAGCCGTGCAGCAGTTGCGAGGCCATCGCGACCCACACGTTGTCGGTCAGCGCCAGGATCGCCCAGCGGAGAACCAGCGACGCCGCCGAGATCAAAAGCAGCTTGCCCACGCCGATCTTTTTGAACAGCTTGTCGCTGAACAGAAGGAACGGCGTCTCGCTGCACGCGGACAGGAAGTATGCCCAGCCCAATAGCGCCGCGTTTCCGCCTTGCATCTGCGTGAAGTACACCGGGAAGAATACGTAAAAATAGCCCAGCGTGGCCTGAAGCAGCGTCACGAGAGAGATCAGCAGCATCAGCTTTTTGTCCCTCAGCAGCGTCATCATCGAGGCGCAGTTCTTGACGCGCGCGTGCCCCGCGGCGGGGGGCAGCTTGTAGGTGGAGAGGAACACCAATCCCAGCACGGCCGCCGTCATCCAGGGCATGCGCTCCAGATGTCCGTTGATCATCAGCCCCGCGATCGGGGAGACCACCGCGAAGGAGTAGGTGCCCACGAGGCGAATCCTGCCGAAGGGCTGGCCCTTTTCCTGCAGCGCCTCCAGGATCACCGAATCGCCCATCGGCTGGATGGAGGTGTAGCTGACGGCGAACAGGCACAATATCGCGGAGAGCGCCCAGAGGTTCTTCGTGGAATAGAGCAGCAGGATCATGCCCGCCGCCAGGAGGCACATTATCCGGAGCACGCGGTTCCGGCTGGCGGATCGGTCGCCCAGCGCGCCCCAGGCGGGCTGCGCCACGATGCTGACCACCGAGACCGCGCTCATCAGCATGCCGATTTGAAAGCTGTCCAGTCCCTTATTCGAGAAGTAGACGGAGACGAACCCCTGATAGACCGCGTTGGCCGCGTAGTACGCCGCCAGGAACAGTGAAAAGCGCCACGGGTACGCGTCCTCGCGAGACATCCGGTTTCCCCCTTGCCCGGCCGCGCCCGGCGCGCGGTCCGCTTGTGTGACACCGCCCCTTTGACGCCGCACGCGCATCAAAAAAGCGGGTTAACCCCTTTTGCTATTGTAGCGCGTTTTTCCAAAGATAATAGCGCGGTAATGAAAACAATTCGCCGGCGCGGGCGTTTTGCTCCCCCGGCGCGCGGCGCAGGCGGATTTTTCGCGGCCTGTTGCGCCCCGGGCGCTTTTGGTTGTATAATAAAGTGGAGAAAATCTTGGGGGAAAGCATGCCGATACAGCTGATCGCGTCGGATCTCGACGAAACACTTCTGAACAAGCGCGCGGAACTGACCGGCCGCACCATTCGGGCGCTCAGGCGCGCGATGGAGGCGGGGGTGCTCGTCTCGCTGGCCTCGGGCCGCATGGTCAAGGCGATGGCGCGCTACGCCGGGGAGATCGCCGTCAACGCCCCGGTGATCGCGTTCAACGGCGCGCTGGTTTACGATCTGCGGCGGGGCGAGGCGCTCGCCGCCCGGGAAATTCCGCTCCCGGACGCCGTAAGCGTGGCGCGGGCCGCGGAGGAGCGGGGCGTCCACGTCCAGGCGTTCACCCGGGAGGGCTACTTCTTCGAGCGGGAGAACGCGTTTTCCGACCTCTACGCCCGGGGCATCGGCGGCATCGCGGGGAAAGCGGTAGGGCAAAAGCTCTCGGGCTGGATCGACGCCCCGCTTTGCAAGCTCCTTTTGATCGCGGAGCCGCCCGAGGCCGCAAACCTGGTGGCGGAACTTTCGCCGAAGTTTGCCGGGCGCATGGAGATCGCGCTGTCCCGGCCCAACTACGTGGAGTGCACCGCCTGGGGTGTGCACAAGGGCGCGGCGCTCGAGGCGCTTGCCAGGCGTCTGGGCATTCCGCGGGAGAACGTCGCCGCCTTCGGCGACAACGAAAACGACGTCTCCATGCTTCGCTGGGCGGGATACGGCTGCGCGGTGGCCAACGCGCCGGAGAAGGTCCGCGAGGGGCTGAGGGAAGCGCCCGCCAGCGACCAGGACGGCGTCGCGCAGGTGATTGAACAACTCTTGGACGAGGGGCGCATTTCCGCCCGGAGGGATTAGCATATGGTACCTTTCAAGGAATTTGTCGAAAACCTGGGGCTTGAGATCATCTCGCCCGGTTCTTCCCGGGACCTTGCGATCGAGTCCAGCGACATCAACCGGCCCGGCATCCAGCTGACCGGCTACTGGACCCACTTCGCCCACGAGCGGCCGCAGATCCTGGGCAAGGTGGAGATGAGCTACCTGTTCTCGCTGGACGAGCCCACGCGGCGGGAGCGGCTGAACCAGTTCTTCAGCTATCCGATCCCCTGCGTGATCGTGTGCCACAACATGCCGCTGGTGGAGGGGCTGGAGGAGGCCGCGAAGGCCCATGACGTGCCGCTGTTCTCCACCCACGAGGACACCACGCAGCTGGTGCTGAAGATCATCAACTTCCTGAACAACTACCTGGCCCCGCGCATCACCCAGCACGGCGTGCTGGTGGACGTGTTCGGAAGCGGCCTATTGATCACCGGCGAAAGCGGCGTGGGCAAGAGCGAGGCCGCGCTGGAACTGGTCAAGCGCGGGCACCGGCTGGTGGCCGACGACGTGGTAGATATCCGCCGCATCTCCAGTAACCGCCTGGTGGGCGAGGCGCCGGAGATGATCCGCTACTTCATGGAGATCCGCGGCGTGGGCATCATCGACATCGCGACGATGTACGGCATCGGCTCGGTCATCCGGTCCAAGACCATCGACATGGTGATCCACCTGGAATTGTGGCAGGAGGACAAGGAGTACGACCGGCTGGGCCTTGAGGAATGCTATACCCAGATCCTGGGGGTGTCGATTCCCCGGCTTGTGCTGCCGCTCCGGCCGGGCCGCAACCTGGCGATCGTATTGGAGGTGGCCGCCCGCAACCAGCGGCTCAAGCAGAACGGCTTCAACGCCGCCCGGACGCTCAACGAGCGTCAGATCGAGCGCATGCGGTGCGCGCTCACCGAGTCGGGCGACGCGGACTGATTTTACTCCCCGCGGATAAATCGCATTTGATGGAAAAGCACATTCGGAGGACAGAAATGAACGCGATCGGCATCGACCTGGGCGGAACCTTCATCAAGGCGGGCGTCGTGGACGAGACCGGCAAAATCCTCGTGAAGGGTTCGAGGCCCACCGGCGTGGAGCGCGGGCACGAGGCCACCATCCGCGACATGGCGCTGTTGTCGCTGGAGCTGGTGGAGAGCAGCGGCCTGACGCTAAACGATATCGTCGCCGTCGGCATCGGCATCCCGGGCGTGATCAACAACGAAGGCGTGGTGCCCCTCCTCACCAACCTGTTCTGGCACGACGTGCCGCTGATCGAGCGGATGCGCAGCTACATCGATAAGCCGATCCACGTGGCCAACGACGCCACCGTCGCCGGGTTTGCGGAGTCCATCGCCGGCGTGTCGGCGGGCACCCGTTCCAGCGTATTCGTCACGCTGGGCACGGGGCTCGGCGGCGGCGTGGTGTTGGACGGCAAGCCGTTCATTGGCTCCCACGGCGTGGGCACCGAGATCGGCCACATGATGCTGGTTCTGGGCGGCGTGCCCTGCACCTGCGGCAACCGCGGCTGCTGGGAGCGCTACGCCAGCGCCACCGCGCTGATCCGCATGGGACGCGAGCGAATGGCGGCGGAGCCGGAGGGGATGATCTCCCGGGAGGCGAAGGGCGACGCCGAGAACGTCACCGCGAAACTGGTGGTGGACTGCGCTAAGGCGGGCGACCCCGGCGCGAAGGCGGTCTTTGACGACTACGTCTACTACCTCGCGGCGGGCCTGGCCAACATGGTCAACGCCTACGACCCGGAGGTCATCGCGCTGGGCGGCGGCGTCAGCGCGGCGGGGTCGTTCCTGCTGGACGCGGTGCGAAAAAAACTGCCGGAATTGATCTTCTACAAGACCATGCCCTACGCGAGGGTGGAGATCGCCACGCTGGGCAACGACGCGGGGCTGATCGGCGCCGCGATGCTGGCAATGATATCTGAGCGGTGAAATCCGCTGCGCGTCTTTTCATCGAAAAGCGCTCAAAATCCACTTCGTGTCTTTTGAGCGCTGAGGGAAGAATCTGCGTGCGCCTGAAATCCTGCGGGATTTCCGGGCGGCGCACTGACGGAAGGAAATGTTTCCTCCACCAGTGTGCGCACTGGTTATGGAAACCGCATTCCCACCGCACCGGTCGGTGGGAATGAATGAAGTCCGGAGGGTGCGTTCTTCGATGGGAATGATGAAGTCCGGAAAGGCGCACAGGTCTCCGGGAACGAATCGGAAGAACAACAGGGAGAACGGGAAAGAACGGCGAAACAAGACATTTGAACAAAGGGCCTGAACAAAAAGTTTGAACAAAGAGTCCGAACGAAGAAAGGAAACAAAACACATTTTCATGGTCAATTTTACCGACATCAAAGACAACCCCACGGTGCACACCTATATCACGGCGGCCAACGACGCGCTGGGCGTGATCGGCTACACCGAACACGGCCTCGCCCACGCGACGAAGGTCTCCGGCTGCGCGGCGTCCGTGCTGAAGCGCTACGGCGGCAGCGAGCGCGAGGTGGAGCTGGCGCGAATCGCCGGCTACATGCACGACATCGGCAACCTCGTCAACCGCGAATACCACGCGCTGACCGGCGCGACGATGGCCTTCCAGATCCTGACCGGCATGGGCATGCCGCCGGAGGAGATCGCCGTCGTGTGCGCCGCCATCGGCAATCACGACGAGGGCAGCGGCATGTCCGTCAACCGGGTCTCGGCGGCGCTGATCCTGGCGGACAAGTCCGACGTGCGGCGCTCCCGGGTGCGCGCGCCCGACAACGGGGGCTTCCGGGAGGACATCCACGACCGCGTCAACTACGCGGTGACCAAGTCCTGGCTGGAGGTCTACGACGACCGGGACGAAATCTGCCTCAAGATCACCATCGACACCTCGATCTGCCCGGTGATCGAATACTTCAAGATCTTCCTGACGCGCATGTTCATGTGCAAGGGCGCGTCGGAATTCCTGGGCGCGAGGTTCTCCCTCACGATCAACAACACGGTGCTGATGTAGCCCACGAGGAGCGGACGGATGAAACAGGTACTCTACTTTTATCTGAACGGATGCCCCTATTGCCGCCAGGCGGAGCGTTGGACGGAGGAGGTCCTTCGGGAGCACCCGGAATACGCGGCCGTTGAAGTCCGGAAGGTGGAGGAGCGCCGGGAGTGGGACTTCGCCAACACGTTCGACTACTACTACGTGCCCACCTTCTATGTGGACGGCGTCAAGGTGCACGAGGGCGCGGCGTCCAAGGCGGCCATCGAGTCCGTCTATCAAAAGGCGCTGTCCTGAGGGGATAGTCTCCGGCTTGCATAGAACGTTTTGGCGTTTCAACGGGTTTTTCAACAGAATAGTTACATAGCTGCGGCCCGCAGTCACGCTGCGGGTCGTTTTTTGTCACTATTTGGGTTACGATTCTGACGATGAAATTCAAAAATCGATGTAAATTCAGAGTGAATATGCCGATATACAGGATACACCGGGGCGGTATCCTTTGAACAGTACATTGGGGGAGGCGTTATGTTTGAAGTGGGAATACTCGTTCTACGATGCGACCATCGCGCACGTCGACGCATTGTGGAAAAAGCGCATCCTGGATGACAAGAACAGCCGAACCACCGCGGAGATCATCCGCGACTATGGCAGGGAGGGCTGGGAGTTGGTGTCCGTCGCGCCGTTCAGTTACGTGAGCGGCTGCACTTCGTCGCTGCTGTTCACGTTCAAGCGGCCGGTGGCCGAGGCGGAGCGGAGCGTCCAGGGCTTTCGGAAGGAGCAGGACTAGCGCTCCATCGCGAATGCCCGGGCCTCATTGAGCCAGCCCAGAAACTCCGGGTCCAACTGCTTCGCCGTGGACAGGATCAGGTGATGGGCGAACCGGCCGGGGTACGGCTCGACAATTTCGACGAAGCGCGGCGAGTCAATCCTTCGGCCCAGGCGGAGCGTCACCACCAGGTAGACGGCCGGCCTGTCCTTGACTGCGCGCACCGGGAGCCACGCGTAAGCGTAGTGCCTTGGCGCGCCCAGCGCGATGCCGGAGGACTGCACCTCAAAGTTTGCATCGCCCAGCGCGCCGCAGGCCTTGACCAGCTGCCAAAACAGCGCCTCCGCGCCCGGAGTCCGCTCAAAGTACCGAGAAACCTTCGTATTCATGCGCAGGTCCGTCCATTCATGGCTTTTTCGGATTGGTATCATCGCGCCTCGTCCCCCGGCTGGCTGAGCGAGCGGCCGTCCACCGTCAGGCACTCCTGCTGCACGCCGCAGGCCGCGAAATACCGCTCCTCCTGCGGGATCCACGCTTCGACGAAGCGGTCGTAAAGCTCCGGGTTGCGCGCCCGAATCCTGGCCTTCTGCGTTTCGGGGTCAATGGTGAGGAAGATCTTGAGGCCGTAGTCCAGCCGGATTGCCGGGTGGAGGCAGTAGGAGCCCTCCACCACGCAAATGCGCCCTGGCCGCATCAGCCGGATGGGCAGGAATTCGCCGGTCAGGCAGTCGTAGGGCCGGAATTCAAAGGGTTCGCCGCGGGATAGCGGCTGAAGCGCCGCCATCAGCCGCGCGCCGTCGATGTTGGCCACCGCCGCCCGCTCTCCGGCCGCCTTCTGCCGCTCCGTCTGGAAGAAGTCGTCCATGTGCAGGACCGTCGCGCCTGAGACCGATGCGATCAGCTGGGACAGCGAGCTCTTGCCGGAGCCGCAGCGGCCGTCGATGGCGATCATGAGGCGCGGCCTGTCCGCGAGATCGTCGATCCGCCGGAACACCTCATATAGGCGCTGGAACACGGCCGAAACCACCCGGTAGGCGGGATGGTAGGCCCGGCGGTAGGCCTCGCTGTGCGCCGGGGCCGGGCCGCCCCGCCCGCGGTATTCGGCGGCATAGGGCGCGCACTCCGGCCACGCGCGGGCGAGCGCGCTCAGCTCCCGGTCGAAGGACTTCCCGGAGGGCGCCTTGGCGGAGGCGAGGACGAAGCCCGCGGCGGTCTCCGGCCTCGGAAAATCAGCGGCCGCCAGGTTCATCCGGACCAGGCCAGCGCCCAGCGGCTCGAACAGCGGGATCTGCGGGTCCTTTTTTGTTTGGCTCAATTCCAGCCGCAGCGCCTCCATCACATCCTCGCGGCTCACGGCTTCGCGGCCGGGGCCGAAGGCGCGCTGATGGATCAGCACGACCGCGTCCTGAGGCGTCAATAGCGGGTAACGCGCCCGGTGGGCGCGCAGGATTTCCAGCATGGGTTCCTCCGGTTGCGAAGTAATGGTTTGGTTACACGGTAACTCTGGCCGAACTTTCAAGCCGGGAATCGGGGATTCCGTCGCGGGCTATCGCTCCCTGCGGTAGAAGGGTTTAAGGCCCTCCGCGGTGTCGCGCCAGAGCGCGGAATCGCATTGGGTCAGGTTCAGCGGCATGTCGCCCAGGAAATCCCGGGCCGCGCCGGAGATGCCGGAAAACAGCGCCGACGGGTCGCCTTGAAAGTCCACCGCCACCAGGTAACTGGCCTGGCCATCCCGCTCCATCTGCCGCAGGTAGGCCGCGGCCACGCCCGGCTGGGTGCCGAGGTAGCCGGAGATCGCGTCCGCCAGCGCGCTGGGGTAGACCTCCGGCTCGCCCAGGCAGACGGTCGTGCCCTTCTCCATGACGACCTTTTCGGGGTTCCAGCCCAGCCTGCCCTGCCGCACGGCCTCGATCATCGCCCGGTCGAACACCACGTTGCCGCCGAAGGGGTTGACGATGAAGCCGCCGGAGTCCAACCTGCCGTCCAGCACCAGCCGGGCGTAGTCGTCGAAGGTCAGCACCAGCACCTTCTGCCCCGCCTCGCCGCGCCACTTGCGCAGCTCGCCCCAGTCGGTGAACGCAATGTAGAACGAACGCCCGCTCTCCGCTTCCTGCAGCATGTGCAGGCTGAAGCTAGCCTCCTCAGTCCGGGGTGACAGGTCCACCGGCGTGATAAAGCGCGCTTTTTCCGCCTCGCGCACCATCTTCGCCCAGGCTTCGGGCGTCACGTCCTCCCGCGCCCGCTCAATGGCGCAAACCAGATCCGGATTGGATACCGCCTTCATCGCATCGCTCATGGCCGCATTCCTCGCCTTGGAATACCAATCCAAAACATTCTTTCGTCGTCGCGGCGCCCTTTCCGCACAGGGTGTTGCCGTTGGTTACGCGGTCATTATACAACAGGAAGCGCGCGGAGTCAATTTGCGGAGGCCGCTATTTGAAAGCCCGCCGCCGCACAGCTCGACGCAATAAAGGGCTGCCTCATCGAAATGAAGCAGCCCTCAAGCTGTTGACAAACCTCGTCGTGCTTTCAATTCATTTCCGGCGACTTGTCGGCGGAAATGGTTTCCGTAACCAGTGCGAACACTGGTGGAGGAAACGTTTCCTTTGGTCAGGACGCCGCCCGGAAACGCCGCAGCGTTTCAGGCGCACGCAGTTCTTCTTCCTTTGCGTTGAAAAACCCCTCAGGGTTTTTCAACGCCCCTCATCGAAATGAAGCAGCCCTTTTGCGAAAGGTCGTTTTCTTTAATTAATACTTGTCCCGCTTGGTGTAGTGGGTGTGCAGCAGGTGGTGCGCCTTGTGGCTGTTGGGTTTCTCCAGGTACTCGGCGTAGAGCTTCTTGATCGAGGGGTTCTCGTGGGACTTGCGGATCGGCTTGCCCTCGTCCTCCTGGTACAGCGCCTTGGCGCGCAACACGCGCGGGTCGGTCTTTTCGCGCTGCTCGGCGGTGACGATCGGCTGGCCGCCGCCGTTGACGCAGCCGCCGGGGCAGCCCATGACCTCGATGAAGGCGTAGTTCTTCTTGCCTTCGCGCACCTGGTCGAGCAGCATCCCGGCGAGGCCGGTGGAGCTGGTGACCGCGATATTGAGCGGCGTGCCGTTCAGGTCGATGGTGGCTTCCTTGACGCCCGCGATGCCGCGGCAGGCCGAGAACTCCACGTCCTCCAGCGTCTTGCCGGTGACGGCCTCATAAGCCGTGCGCAGCGCCGCTTCCATGACGCCGCCGGTCGCGCCGAAGATGACGCCCGCGCCGGTGGAATCGCCCAGCATGTCGTCGAAGTTGCCGTCGGGCAGGTTCGGGAAGTCGATGCCCGCCTGCTTGATCATCCGGGCCAGCTCGCGGGTGGTGATGACCACGTCCACGTCCGGGATGCCGTCGTGGCCCAGCTCAGGCCGCGCGCGCTCGAACTTCTTGGCGGTGCAGGGCATCACCGAGACGACCACGATCTTCTGGGGATCGATGCCGTTCTTCTCGGCGAAGTAGCTCTTGATGACGGCGCCCTCCATCTCGTGGGGCGACTTGCAGGTGGACAGGTTGGGGATGAAGTCCGGGTGGAAGGTCTCGCAGTACTTGATCCAGCCCGGCGAGCAGGAGGTGATCATCGGGAGCACGCCGCCGTTGGTCAGGCGGTCGATCAGCTCGTAGGCCTCCTCCATGATGGTCAGGTCCGCCGCGAAGTCGGTGTCGAACACCCGGTCAAAGCCCAGGCGGCGCAGCGCGGTGGCCATCTTGCCGGTGACGAGCGACCCCATCGGCATGCCGAACTCCTCGCCCAGCGCCGCGCGCACCGCGGGCGCCGGCTGCACGATCACGAACTTGTCCGGATCATTCAGCGCGTCCCAGACCTTGCCGGTGTCGTCCTTCTCGGTCAGCGCGCCGGTCGGGCAGGCCTCGATGCACTGGCCGCAGTTGACGCAGGCGGAGGCGCCCAGCGGCATCCCCCAGGCGGGCTCGATGGTGGTCTTGAAGCCGCGCTGGGTGGGCCCGATGACGCCCACGTTCTGGATCTTTTCGCACGTGGCGACGCAGCGGCGGCACAATACGCACTTGTTGTTGTTGCGGACGATCGACGGCGACACGTCGTCGATCTTATGGTCGATCATGGAGCCGGCGAAGCGGTTTTCGTCCTCCACGCCGTACTCGTTGCACAGGCTCTGCAGTTCGCAGTTGGTGGAGCGCACGCAGGACAGGCACTTTTTGTCGTGGGTGGAGAGCAGCAGCTCCAGGTTGATTTTGCGGGCTTCGCGCACGGCGGGCGTATTGGTTTTGACCTTCATGCCCTCCGAGGCGGGCATCACGCAGGCCGCCGACAGCGCGCGGGCGCCGGTGTCCACCACGCACATGCGGCAGGCGCCGATTTCGTTGATGCCGCTCAGATAGCAGAGCGTGGGGATGCGAATGCCGACCGATTTCGCGGCGTCCAGCACGCTCGTCCCGCTCGGGACGGAGACGTTGACGCCGTCGATCGTCAGATTGATCATTTTGGTGTCCATGGGCGGCTCCTCCTTACTTCTTCGAGATCGCGCCGAACTTGCATTTTTCCATGCAGGCGCCGCACTTGATGCAAGTGTTCTGGGCGATGGTGTGCTTCTCCTTGACCTTTCCGCTGATCGCGTTTGCCGGGCAGACGCGGGCGCACATCGTGCAGCCGACGCACTTGTCCGGGTCGATCTCGTAGCTGAGCAGCTTCTGGCAGACGTGCGCGGGGCAGCGCTTTTCGTAGATGTGCGCCTCGTACTCGTTGCGGAAGTGGCGGATGGTGGAGAGCACCGGGTTGGGCGCGGTCTGGCCGAGGCCGCACAGCGCGGTATTCTTGATGGAAGTGGCCAGCGACTCCAGCTTTTCGATGTCGCCGGGCTCGCCCTTGCCATCGCAGATGCGGTTCAGGATCTCCAGCATGCGGCGGGTGCCGACGCGGCAGGGGGTGCACTTGCCGCAGCTCTCGTCCACGGTGAAGTCCAGGAAGAAGCGGGCGATGTCCACCATGCAGTTGTCCTCGTCCATGACGATCATGCCGCCGGAGCCCATCATGGAGCCCGCCGCGATCAGGTTGTCATAGTCGATCTCGGTGTCGAGCAGCGCCGCCGGGAGGCAGCCGCCGGAGGGGCCGCCGGTCTGCACGGCCTTGAACGCCTTGCCCTTGGGGATGCCGCCGCCGATCTCGTAGATGATCTCGCGCAGCTTCGTGCCCATCGGGACCTCGACCAAGCCGGTGTTGTTGATCTTGCCGCCCAGCGCGAACACCTTGGTGCCCTTCGACCGCTCGGTGCCCATCGAGGCGAACCACTCGGGGCCGTTCAGGATGATCTGGCACACGTTGGCGTAGGTCTCCACGTTGTTCAGGATGGTCGGCTTTCCGAACAGGCCCTTGACCGCCGGGAACGGCGGGCGGGGGCGGGGCTCGCCGCGCTCGCCTTCGATGGAGGCCATCAGCGCGGTCTCCTCGCCGCAGACGAACGCGCCGGCGCCCAGGCGGATGTCGACGTCGAAGTTGAAGCCGGTCTCAAAGATATTCTTGCCCAAGAGGCCGTATTTTCTCGCCTGTTCGATGGCGATCTTCAGGCGCTTGACCGCGATGGGATATTCCGCGCGGACATAGATGTAGCCCTGGTCCGAGCCGATGGCGTAGCCGGCGATGGCCATCGCCTCCAGCACCGCGTGGGGGTCGCCCTCCAGCACCGAGCGGTCCATGAACGCGCCCGGGTCGCCCTCGTCGGCGTTGCAGCACACGTACTTCTGGCCGGCCGGCTGCGCGGCGGCAAACGCCCACTTGCGGCCGGTCGGGAAGCCCGCGCCGCCGCGGCCGCGAAGCCCGGAGCGCGTGATCACGTCGATCACCTGGGCGGGGGTCATCTCGCCCAGCACTTTGCCCAGCGCCTTGTAGCCGTTGAAGGCGATGTACTCGTCGATGTTCTCCGGGTCGATCACGCCGCAGTTGCGAAGCGCGACGCGCTTTTGCTTTTTGTAGAAATCCACGTCGTCCAGCGCCTTGACGCCGCCGGTGGGTTCGATCGACTCCTTGTACAAAAGGCGGGTCACGATGCGGCCTTTAATCAGGTGCTCGGAGACGATCTCATCCACGTCGTTCAATTGGACGTGGCTGTAGAACGCGCCCTCGGGGTAGACGATGACCACCGGGCCGACCTCGCACAGGCCGAAGCAACCGGTGTGCACCAGCTTGATTTCGTGATCGAGTTTGTTTTCGGCGAGCAGCTTTTCAAAGCGCTCGTACAGGCGCCCGGAGCCGCCGGACGTGCAGCCGGTGCCTCCGCAGATCAGGACGTGGGAACGGAACAGATCCATAGGTTAACCCTCCTCAATCGCGTACGCCGGTCATTCGGCCGCGCCAATGGTATACTCGTCCACAGGCTTGCCGTTGACGATGTGCTCCGCCACGATGCGCGGCACCATCTCGGGCTTGACCTTGACGTAGGTGACCTTCTCCTGGCCGGGCAGCGTGACCTCGACCATCGGCTCCAGGCGGCACATGCCGATGCAGCCGGTCTGGGCGACGGTGACGTCCAAGAGGTTCCGCTTGCCGACCTCGTTCAGGAAGGCCAGCATCACCGGCCGCGCGCCGGCCGCAATGCCGCAGGTAGCCATGCCGACGACCACGCGGGTACCCTGATGCTCACGGCGCAGGTTGACCTGATCGAGCGTCTTCTGACGAATGGCTTCCAATTCGGCGATGGATTTCATGATTGACACCTCCAAAAAGTGTTGATATTGTTCAGGAAGGAGCCGGGCACGCCACCTGGCCGATGCCCTCCGCCAGGTATTCGTCAATCCAGGAGAGGATCTCGCCCCCGGAGAGCGGGAGGCCCCCCAGCGCCTCGCGGACGGGCCGCGTGTCGAACTCGAAGGCGCGGTCATCCACCGAATAGCGGAGCACGAAGTCGGGCTTTTCCGGGCACCCGATCACCAGCGACAGCATCGTGCCCTTCAGATCCCCCAGCGGGGGCAAATCCACGTGGGAGGCCTGAAAGGTCGCCGTCAGCACCGTGCCGGCGCCCCGGGCCGACCGGATTTCGAAGGTGCCGCCGCACATCTCGGCGCACTGCTTGAACATCGGGATGCCCAGGCCGACCTTGCGCGTCGTGCGGGTGGTGGCGAAGGGACTTACGACCTTTTGAAGCAGCTCCTCGTCCATCCCGCAGCCATCATCCTCAATGGTGATGGTCAGCTTGTCCGCGCCGGTATCGAGCGCCACGGTGACGATCACCAGCGCCGCGCCCGCCGCAACCGAGTTCTGAACCAGATCCAGAATGTGCAGCGCCAGCTCGAACATGTTACATCGCCTTGTACTTGTCCATGATCGCCGGCAGGTCTTCCGGCACCAGGCGTCCGTACACGTCGTCATTGATCATGATGACCGGCGCCAGGCCGCAGCAGCCCAGGCAGCGGGTGTCCTTCAGCGTGAAGCGCCCGTCCTCGGTGGTCTTGCCGACGGTGATATTGAGCAAAGAGGTCATCTTGTCCATGATCGCCTTCGCGCCTTTGACGTAGCAGGCGGTCCCCAGGCAGACGCCCACCAGAAAGCGTCCGCGCGGCTCCAGCGCAAACTGGGAGTAGAAGGTGGCCACGCCATATACCTCGCTGAGCGTCACACCCAGCCCCTCGGCGATGCGGATCTGCACATCCTTTGGCACATGGCCGAACAGATCCTGAGCGCTTTGCAGCGTCCGCATCACCGCACCCCTCTGACCCTTGTTTTGCGAAATGATTTCGTCAAGCTGGGCCAGATTCTCCTTGTTCTCGAGCAGCGACATGGGCTAAGAACCTCCCTTGCTAAAATCAGGCCCCGAATGGGCCTGGGCAATCCAACGAACTAAATTGTATCACAAACCGGAGGGGCCGCGCAATCATTCCGGGCTTAAATGAGTAAAATTATACTTAAAAGAATAAGAAAAATTAACGACGCTGTGTAAAGAAAGCCATCAAGCGGTGTATTATGAAGACTTGACCAGGCGATCCGTGCGGCGGCGGGGCTTTTGACCGGAGGCGGGGGCGGTTTTCCGGGGTTTCCGCGAGCCATGTAACCTCTTCGAGGCAAAAAACCCGAAAAAAAGGTTACATGCGGCAATTTCCAGCGCGCGGGCCGGGGGAGACGAGCCTGTGAAACCCAGCAGAACCAGGGGTTTTTGGAGAACACAAAAAAGGTTACACGATGAATTTTCGTGTAACCTTTGATTTTCCGAGCGCGAAGGCCGCCAGCCGACAACAATTAATAAAATTATACAACACAAAGCATAAGATGTCAATAGTGTCACGCCGGTTCGGCCGGGATTTTTTTTCGACAGCGCGTGCGGCAACATATTGTCGGAAACGTAAAGATTCAGCGATTCGCATATATTGCTGCCTGAAAATACTGGGATTGCTGGAATAGATCTGGGCAAAATAGATAGTAATTGCTCGCTTCGCCACATTCCGGCGCCGCGCCGCGATTGAATTTGTGCTATGATATATGAGATTTCGACGAATTTCGCTTTTGGGGGGAGTAAGGGATGCAGACCTTGCTGGGCAATCTGTTCAACGGCGTCACGTTCCTGTTCACGGTGGGCGGCATCAAGATGCTGATCATGCTGGCGATCGCCGGCCTATTGATCTATCTTGCAATCGCGAAGGACTACGAACCATCGCTATTGCTGCCCATCGGCTTCGGCGCGATCCTGGCCAACCTGCCGCCCATCGTGGGCGCGGTGTCGTCCGCCGTGCTGGGCACCACCGAGGCACCGGGCTTCCTGAAGATTTTGTACGACGCCGGCATCGCCAACGAGCTGTTTCCCATCCTGATCTTTATCGCCATCGGCGCGATGTGCGACTTCGCGCCGCTGCTTAAAGACCCGTCGATGATCTTCTTCGGCGCGGCGGCGCAGTTCGGCATCTTCGCCACGTTCCTGGTCGCGCTGTTCCTGGTAGGCCCGATCTTCGGCGAGACCGACCCGCATCAGGTCGCCAAGATCTCGGCCGCCATCGGCATCATCGGCGCGGCCGACGGCCCGACGACTCTGTACGTGGCCAACTACTTCAACCTGTCGAAGTACGTGGCGCCGATCTCGGTGGCGGCCTACAGCTACATGTCGCTGGTGCCGATCATCCAGCCGCCGGTCATCCGCGCGCTGACCACCAAGCACGAGCGCCAGATCCGCATGGCCTATCCCGAAGGCGAGAACAAGGTCTCGAACGTCACGCTGATCCTGCTGCCCATCGTGGTCACGGTGGTGGCGGGCATCATCGTTCCGATGAGCGTGCCGCTGGTCGGCTCGCTGATGTTCGGCAACCTGCTGCGCGCCTGCGGGTGCCTGGAGCGCCTGAACCAGACCGCGCAGAAGGAACTGGCCAACCTGGTCACGATCCTCTTGGGCCTGACCATCGGCTCCACGATGGTGGCCGAAAACTTCCTCCGCTGGGATACGCTGCTCATCATGGCGCTGGGCCTTCTGGCCTTCGTGTTCGACACCGCGGGCGGCGTGCTGTTCGCCAAGTTCCTGAACCTGTTCCGCAAGGAAAAGATCAACCCGATGATCGGCGCGGCGGGCATCTCCGCCTTCCCGATGAGCGCCCGCGTCATCCAGAAGATGGCCAAGGAAGACGACCCCTACAACTTCGTGCTGATGCAGGCGATCAGCGCCAACGTGTCCGGGCAGATCGGCTCCATCGTCGCGGGTTCCGTTTTGATCACGCTGGTCACCATGATGGCCGGCAAATAGGAGGGAATAGAAATGCAAGGGTTAGCTGCAATGCCCAACTTTGAAAGCGGCCCGATCGTCGCGATCACGGGCCTGCTCTGCACGTTCCTGGTGCTGGTGGTGGTCTTCGGGCTGATCAAACTGCTCAAGAAGTTCAACTAGCCAACCGGAATCGCCCGCCGGCGGAGCGCTCGCTCCGCCGGCTTTTTATATGCGCACGGGATTTCACGAGCGTGGCAAAAAACGCACAATTGGCCCCCGGCGGTTGACAGCGTTTGAGCGGCTATGATATCATCAGGTTTAGCCCATACCTAAGGAGGCATTCTATGCGAAAAGTGCTCGTGTGTCTGGCGCTTGCCGCGCTTTTGATGTCCGCGCTGCCCGCGCTGGCGCAGACGGTCAATGTGGACAGCGCCTACGCCATTACGCTGCCCGACGACATGAAGGCCGCGGATTTGACCCCGGATGAGAAGGTGGACGGCCTGATGGCGGACATGAAAAGCGACGCGCTGCAGGCGGTCGTGTACGAATACGACCCCGATCCCAGTTACGCCTACACGATCGACGACATGTATCAGGACTACCTCGCCGACCAGCAGGACGGCTTGTACGCCAGCGTCGCCATCGAGCAGATCGACGGGGCGCGGATGCTGGTCTACGACGACGGAAACGGCAGGATCGGCGCCAAGGCGATCGCGAAGAACGGCAAGACCTACGAATTCATCATGATCTGCCTCGAGGATAGCGCGCGGGACGCGGCCAAGGCGGCCATCGAGTCCATCAAGGCGCAGTAGCGGAGGGTTCGAATGGCGAACGGGAAGAGGGACGCGCGCAGCCGGTTGGTGCGCTGGATCGCGCTGGGGCTGGTGGTGATGATGGTGCTGGGCGTCGTGATCGCGGCGCTGGTGTCCTCCGCGCTGGCCGAGGGAACAAGCCGCACCGATATGCAGATCACCATGCTGGAGGGGCTGGGGGCGGTCAGCGTCACCCAGGCCACGGTGTACAAAAACGACACCGGGCAGGCGGTGGATCAGCTGATCTTTCAGCTGGCCGGGAACGCGCTGAGGCGCCAGACCACTTCTCCCTTTGAGAGCGAAACCATGATCGACGCCTATCCCGACGGATTTACCGCGGGGGGCGTCGAACTTCATTCGGTCAAGTTCAACGGGGCCGCGGCGGATTGGGGCGTGCAGGGCAGCGACGAGGCAGCGCTTCGGGTCGCCTGCAGCCTGGCGCCCGGCGAGAGCGGCACGTTTCAGTTCGATTACGAGGTGCTGCTGCCTGGCGCGCTGGGCGTGCTGGGCACCGGGTCCATCGGCTGGCGGCTCACCGGCTTCTACCCGCTGCCCGCCGTCTGGGACGGGGGCTACGCCGTCGAGCGGGTCAGCCCGGTGGGGGGCAGCCTGATGGCCGACCCCGCGGACTACCATGCGACCGTCAACCTGCCCAATACCTGGCAGGTGGCCGCGGGCGGGGCGGTGAAGGCGGAGCCGTCGGGCGACGCCCGCCAGAACGTCGCCGTGGACGTGCCGGGCGCCCGCTTCTTTGGGCTGGCGCTGAGCCGGAGGTATGCCGAGGCGGACGTGAAATCCGCCTCCGGCGTGACCGTGCGCTCCTTCGCCGACGACCGGGCCGCCGCCGGGCGCGCCGCCGACGCCGCCGCGAAGGCGGTGGACGTTTATTCGGGCCTGTTTGGCGCGTACCCCCGGGATGCGCTGACCGTGGCGCAGGCGGACCTCCTGGACGGGTTGAGCCAGGCGGGGCTGGTGCTGCTGCCGGAGGGTCTGTACGATTATTCCTCCCAAGGCGAGCTGGAATACCAGGTGGCGCTGGGGACGGCGCGTCAGTGGTTCGGCGAACGGGTGGGCTCCAACCCCGCTGAGGAGCCCTGGCTCACCGAGTCGCTCTCCTCCTACGCGGCGCTTTTGTACTATGACAAGGCCTACGGCCACGACCGGTATCTGAAGGAGCTGAATGACCGGGTCACTCCGTCGCTCAGGGTCACCATTCCGGGCGGCGTGACGGTGGACAGCCAGGCGCTGGCCTTCGGCACGGCGGCTGATTTCAACGCGGTCACGCGCGGCCGCGGCGCGGCGGTGCTGCACGAACTCCGGCAGGTGCTGGGGGATGAGGCACTGCTGGGCGCGCTGAAGGGGTACGTCTCCCGGGAGACCGGCAAGATGGCGACGCGGGCGGACTTCTCCAGCGCCTTGAGCGAGGCCGCCGGGCGGGACGTGGACGGCCTGCTCACCGAACTGCTCACCGGCATTGACGAGTACGTGGGGCAGGATATCGAGTGGTACGACTGACGCTGCGCTTGTGCTCAAAATCCGCTTCGCGTCTTTTGAGCAAAGGGGAAAGAGGCTGCGCGGGCGCGTCCAAAATCCGCTTCGCGTCTTTTGGACGCAAGGGAGGGGACTGCGCGGGCGCGCGTCCAAAATCCGCTTCGCGTCTTTTGGACGCAAGGGATGGACTGCGCGCGCCTGAAATCCTGCGGGATTTCCGGGCGGCGCGCTGACCGAAGGAAATGTTTCCTCCACCAGTGTGCGCACTGGTTACGGAAACGCATTCCCACCGCACCGGTCGGTGGGAATGAAGGATAACGGAGAAGCATGCGGGTTGTCGGGAACGATTGGAAGGAGCCGAAGGGGGACGGTTTGAGAGGACTGCCGGGGGCGGCGTAAGACGGATGCGTTCGTTCGTGCGGCTTTCGCGCGGGGATTCGGACAATTTGAACGAAAATGGGTTTATTTCGTCCAACGGATTGGTATAATAAGGTCAAGCCGCGGCCGATACGGCCGCTTTTGAAGGAGTGATTTGGATGGCGGAAGAACTGCGCAAGGTATTCATGGCGGGCGTTGGCGCGGTGGCGCATGCGGTGGAGAAGACGGCGGAGGCGATCAACGAGGCCACCAAGGAGGAGAACCGGGAGAAGGTCAAGGCGAAGGTCGAAGGTCTGGCGAAGAAGGGCGAAAGCACATTCGAGAAGGGCAAGGCCGCCAGCGGTGACCTGATCGGCAAGATCGGCGACGCGTTCTCCGGGTTCAAGGGCACGGAGGTGGATGACATCAAGTCCCGGCTCTCCGGCCTGGCGGACGACGCGCTGGACGAGCTGGAGCGGGCGGTCGCGGAGGCCAAGCGCTGGCGCGCCAGCCACAAGGAGGATATGGACGGCGGCACCACCGACGCGCATCCGGAATCGGGCGACAAGCCGGAGGGCGCCGAGGCCGAGTTCAAGGCGGCGACCGACAACGAAACCACCCACGAGGACGGCGAGGACCTGTCCGAGGGCACCAAGCGGGACGAGTGACATCGAGCGATGAAAATCCGCCGGGCGGCGCATGACCCAAGGGTTTGTTTCCGAAACCAGTGCGCGCACTGGTTTCGGAAACCGTTCCCTGTGCGCAGGTCGCGGGAACGATTAGAAAGTGCGACGAGGAGCCAACGGCCTGCATTTCCGGCGCGTTTGCCGCCGGGAACGAATGGAAGGAACGGCAAGGCGGCGGCCTGAGTCGGAGGGGATGTCCCCTCCGGTTTTTTATGCCCTCACCGTTTACGGGGCCGTCCTTTTCAGATCCATCGCGGTGTGCTATACTATTTCTATTCCAACTTTGGAGGGGACGGCATGTTTGAGCTCCACGCGCCCTATCAGCCCCAGGGCGACCAGCCGCAGGCGATCGAAGCGCTGGCGGACGGCCTCGCGCGCGGGCTGAAGCACCAGGTTCTGCTGGGCGTCACCGGCTCCGGCAAGACCTTCACGATGGCCAGCGTGATCCAGAAGGCCCAGCGCCCGGCGCTGATCATCGCCCACAACAAGACGCTGGCCGCGCAGCTGGCCTCCGAGTTCCGGGAATTCTTCCCGGACAGCGCCGTGGGCTACTTCGTCAGCTATTACGACTACTATCAGCCGGAGGCCTACATCGCTTCCTCCGACACCTACATTGAAAAGGACTCGTCCATCAACGACGAGATCGACCGCATGCGCCACAGCGCCACCGCTTGGCTGTCCGAGCGGCGGGACGTGATCATCGTGGCCTCGGTCAGCTGCATCTACGGCATGGGCGACCCGGAGGAGTACACGTCCCTCGCGCTCTCGATGCGGGAGGGCATGCAGATGGACCGGGATCAGCTTATCGACCGGCTGATCGACATCCAGTACACCCGGAACGACTTCGAGTTTGAGCGCGGCACGTTCCGCGTCCGGGGCGACGTGGTGGAGATCCTGCCCGCCGGCGAGCAGGAGAAGGCGCTGCGCGTGGAGTTCTTCGGTTCCGAGATCGAGCGCATCAGCGAGATCGACACGCTGACCGGCGTGGCCTCCCGCCACTTCAGCCACGCGGTGGTGTTCCCCGCTTCCCACTACGCCACCTCCCGTGACAAGCTGGAGAAGAGCATTGAAATGATCGAGCGCGACGTGGCCGAGCAGGTGGCCGCCTTCAAGGACGCGGGGCGGCTGCTCGAGGCCCAGCGGCTGGAGCAGCGCACCCGCTACGACGTGGAGATGCTCCGCGAGATCGGCTACTGCAGCGGCATCGAGAACTACTCCCGCTACTTCGACGGCCGTCAGCCCGGCGAGGCGCCGTTTACCTTGATCGACTACTTCCCGAAGGATTTCATCCTGTTCATCGACGAGGCCCACGTGACCGTTCCGCAGATCCGCGCGATGTACAACGGCGACCGGGCGCGAAAGACCGCGCTGGTGGAGTACGGCTTCCGGCTGACGAGCGCATATGACAACCGGCCGCTCAAGTTCCACGAATTCGAGCAGCGGGTGGGCCAGGCGATCTACGTGTCGGCCACGCCGGGGCCCTACGAACTGGAGCGGGCCAATCAGGTGGTGGAGCAGATCATCCGCCCCACCGGCCTCATCGATCCGGAGATCATCGTGCGCCCCGCCACCGGGCAGGTGGACGATCTGCTGGGTGAGATCCGTAACGTCGCGGAGAAGGGCGACCGGGTGCTGGTGACCACCCTCACCAAGCGCATGGCGGAGAACCTGACCACGTACCTCCGGGAGATGGACGTGAAGGTCGAATACATGCACTCCGACGTGGAGACGCTGGAGCGCATCAGGCTGCTCCGCTCGCTCCGGCTGGGCGAATTCGACGTGCTGGTGGGCATCAACCTGCTGCGCGAGGGCCTCGACCTTCCGGAAGTCGCGCTGGTGGCGATCCTGGACGCCGACAAGGAGGGGTTCCTCCGCAGCGAGACCAGCCTGATCCAGACCATCGGCCGCGCCGCGCGCAACGTGGACGGCCGGGTGATCATGTACGCCGACCAGCTGACCGAATCGATGATGCGCGCCATCGGCGAGACCAACCGCCGCCGCGCGCTGCAGCAGGCATTTAACGAAGCGCACGGTATCGTGCCCCAGACCGTCCGGACGGCGGTCCGGGAGCTGATGGAGGTCAGTAGGGCCGCCGCGGCCGACGCCCAGATGCAGTCCGACGAGGAGAAGCGGCTGACCATCGAGCGGCTGGAGGACGAGATGCTCGCCGCCGCCGGCGCGCTGGACTTTGAGCGCGCGGCGAAGGTCCGCGACCAGATGCTCTCCCTCAAGGGCGAAAAATCGATGGCCACCCAGGAGAAGTCCCGGCTCGGCCGCCGCGGCAGGCCGCGCGCGCTCAAGAAATAACCGGGCCATCGCCACTAAATTTCCCGTGCGATCGCTGGTGATGCGGTCGCAAGCGATCGCCCCGAAGGGATAACCCCTGCATGTGGGCCAGGCCCCCCGGCATAGGCTGAAACGGCAGTCTGGCGACGGGAGGGGCGGGGCGTGAAGCAGTACATCGTGGAGCGCGTGCTGGCGGAAGCCGCCTACATACTGGAGTACGGCGCGACGGTCAGGGCCTGCGCCGCGGCGAAGGGCGTCAGCAAGACGACGGTGCATAAGGATATGCGCACGAGGCTCGCGAAGATCGACGCTCGGCTGGCTTTGAGCGTCGGCCGGGTACTCAGCGTCAACCGCCAGCAGCGGCACATCCGCGGCGGGCTTGCAACCCGCCGGAAATACAGGGCGTTAATGCGCTAAAAATTCGCAAGCGAATTTTTAGCGCAGGCGCAGGCCCTGCAAACTTCGTTTGCGGCCGGGCCTGCGCGCGAAGCGGAATGCAACCTGCGGCCGCGCGCGTCGCCCTCCGGTTGCCTTTATTCAATCGGTGGCTGCGGCCCCCGAACCCCCGTGGATGTGGGAACGAGGGTTGAGCGCTATTACGAAGTGAGGTTTTTTACACATGCAGTGGAACGTCGCGCTGGACATCGGCGCGAGCGAGGTTCGGATGGCGGTGCGCGGGCGCGGCGCGGCCTTTCAGGAGAGCGCGGCGGTCGCCACGCGCGCCGGCGAGGCGAAGCCTTTCCTGTTCGGGAACGAGGCGCTGCCGCTCTATGCCCGCGCCTCCGGGGGCATTCAGGTCGCGTTTCCGGTGGACGCGGGCCAGGTGGCGGACGAGGTGGCGCTGCGCGCCTGGCTCTCCCGGCTGATCCGGGAGGTGGCCGCGCTGGGGCTGGCCCACCGGCCGCGCGTGCTCGTCGCCCGGTCGCCGGAGGCGGGCAGCTACACGATGAAGGCGCTGGTCGCCTGCTGCATGGAGGCGGGCGCGGCGGGGTGCTCACTGATCCGCTCGGATTTGATGGCGGCGGTGGGCGCCGGGTGCGACCCGATGAAGCCCCAGGCCACGCTGGTGGGCGAACTGGGCGCGGGTTCGATGACGGTGACGCTGTTCTCGATGGGCCGGGCGGTGGACAGCCGCTCGCTGCCCTGGGGCATGCGCCGGGCCGACGACGCCATCACCGCGCTGCTCCGGAGCGAGTACGCGCTGGAGACCGGGCCGGAGACCGCCGAGGAACTGAAAAAGACGCTGCTCAGCGCGCTGGGCGGCGCGAAGCTGACCGTGGACGTGCGCGGGCTGGATCTGAACCTCAGCCTGCCGCGCACCCGGGCGGTGGAGGCCGAAAAGCTGTACCAGGCGGTGAAGCCAGTGGTGGACGGGTTCTGCCAGCTGGTGCAGGCGGTGGTGCGCCGCGCGCCGGCGGAACTGGCCGCGGACCTGGCGGACAGCCCCATCGCGCTGACCGGGGGCGGTGCGCTTTTGTTCGGGCTGGACAAGCTGGTCGCGGAAGCCGCCGGGCTTTCCGTATTGATCCCCGGCGACCCGGCGGGCTGCGTCCTCCGCGGCCTCGCTACCGTCATCGAGAACCCCGCGAAATTTGAATCCGTCGCCGAAGCCAGCGCCACGCTGATGAAATCCTGACGCCACACGCGGAGGCCGGACGGCGATACAAAGGAGGCGCTTTCGCTTGCCCTTCTCTATCGTTCGCAGCGACATCGTCAAAATGAATATGGACGCCGTCGTCAACGCCGCCAATCCGCTCCTCCAAATGGGCGGCGGCGTGTGCGGGGCGATCTTCCGCGCGGCGGGGGAAGCGCGGCTCCGGGCGGCGTGCGACGCGCTCGGCGGCTGCGAGACCGGGCAGGCGGTCGTCACGCCCGGCTTCAAGCTGCCCGCGAAGTTCATCATCCACACGCCCGGCCCCCGCTGGCAGGGCGGCGGATGCGGCGAGGAGGCGCTGCTTAAGGGCTGCTACCGGAATTCGCTCCGGCTGGCGCTCGTAAACGGCTGCGAGTCCATCGCCTTCCCGCTGATCTCCTCCGGCATCTACGGCTATCCCAAGGCGGAGGCGCTCCGGGTGGCCTCGGAGGAGATCCGCTCCTTCCTCGAAGCGCACGACATGGACGTGTACCTTGCGGTATTCGACAAGGACGCGCTGGAGGCGGGAAAACGCCTCGTCGGCGAGGTGCAGGCGTTCATCGACCAGCACTACGTGGACGAACACACGCCCGCGTTCCGGAAGTTGCTGGAATCGGAGCGCCCGCAGCCCTGCGGCGCGCCTCCGCCCGCCAGCCTCGACCAGGCGGTGGAGAGCCTCGACGAGCCGTTCTCCCAGGCGCTGTTCAGGCTGATCGATCGGAGGGGCGCGAGCGACGCCGAGGTCTACAAGCGCGCCAACATCGACCGCAGGCTGTTCTCAAAAATCCGCACCAACCCGCACTACATGCCCGGCAAGCGCACCGTGCTGGCGCTGGCGGTGGCGCTGGAATTGACGCTTCCAGAGGCCAAGAGCCTGCTGGAGCGGGCAGGCTACGCGCTGTCCCGCAGCCAGAAGTTCGACGTGATCGTCGAATACTACCTCTGCGCGGGCCGCTATGATGTGTTCGAGATCAACGAGACGCTGTTTTACTACGATCAGCCGCTATTGGGGTCGTAACCGCATTTGTCGCTTTTCAGGCGACCCATCCGCTTAGAAACCGTGGTATTCTCCGTTCAGAAACATTGAACGGAGGAATTCTCATGAAAAACGATCTGGCGGAACTGGCGTTCATCCTGGACAGGAGCGGCTCGATGGCGGGGCTGGAGTCGGACACGATCGGCGGGTTCAACGCTTTTTTGGAAAAGCAGAAGGCGCTGCCGGGAGAGGCGCGGCTGACCACGGTGCTGTTTAATGACCGGGACTTTCTGTTGCACGACCGGCTGGACATCCGGGCCGTGGCGCCGCTTACCGAGAAGCAGTACCAGGTGGGCGGGTCGACGGCGCTTCTCGACGCCGTGGGCCGTACCATCGACAAGATTGACCGCGCGCAGCGGCATTCCTCGGAGGAGTATCGCGCGGGCAGGGTGCTGGTCGCGATCACCACCGACGGCCTGGAGAACGCCAGCCGGGAGTATACCCTTCCGCGGGTCCGCGCGATGATCGAGCGCCAGAAGAGCGAGTGCGGCTGGGAATTTTTGTTCCTCGGGGCCAACATCGATGCGGTGGAGGCCGCGGGGGACCTGGGCATCGCGCCGGGCCGGGCGCAAACGTATGTGGGCGACGCCGAGGGCACGCGGCAAATCTTCCGCGCGGTCTCGGAGGCGGCGGCCACGCTGCGGGAGGAGGGCCGCCTGAACCCAGCCTGGGGCGACGAGGTTCGGAGGGATTTCAAGCGCAGGGGCGATCCCCTTGAACCCCGCAGCGGGAATGTAAAATAGCGCGGCTGTCGTCCCCAGCCCGGGGCATTCGCCGGAAAACGCCTGCGTTTTTCGGCGGATAAAAAGCTGCCGGAGGCCGCTACCGCTTTGTGCGCAGGCCCGGCCGCAAACGGAGTTTGCAGGGCCTGCGCCGCGTCCCTCGCATTTGAAAGCCGCGAAGCGGCGAAATAACATTCGCTTTTCTTGACAGCGGGGTTTTTGGGCTTTATAATGTTTCCATCAGCAGCGAAGGCGCTGCGGAGCCATTTTTGTGGGCTCCGCGGTGCCTTTCGAACTTATAGGGGGTTGGATCATGAGCAGTATGCCGGAAATTTTTGGGTCCCTGGTGTTCAACGATACCGTCATGAAGGCCCGGCTGCCCCATGACACCTACAAGGCGTTCAAAAAGAAGCTGGCCAAGGGCGAGCCGCTGGACCGCCCCACCGCCGACATAATCGCCAACGCCATGAAGGATTGGGCGCTGGAAAAGGGCGTCACCCACTACACCCACTGGTTCCAGCCGATGACGGAGATCACCGCCGAGAAGCACGAAGCCTTCATCTGCCCCTGCGGCGACACCGTGATTATGGAGTTCTCCGGCAAGGAACTGATCCAGGGCGAGCCGGACGCGTCCAGCTTCCCCTCCGGCGGCCTGCGCGCCACGTTTGAGGCCCGCGGCTACACCGCCTGGGACCCGACCAGCTACGCCTTCATCAAGGAAAACACGCTCGTGATCCCCACCGCGTTCATCTCCTACACCGGCGAGGTGCTGGACAAGAAGACGCCGCTGCTCCGCTCGATGGACGCGCTGAACGTCCAGGCGCTGCGCATCCTGAGGCTGTTCGGCCGCACCGACGTCAAGCAGGTGGTCACCACCGTCGGCCCCGAGCAGGAGTATTTCCTGATCGACAAGGCCATCTACGACCGGCGCCCCGACCTGATCTACACCGGCCGCACGCTGTTCGGCCGGTGTAGATCA
>Ga0268263_1000612_pt1 | contig 48871 bp, 60 predicted proteins | sample Biomet5_FD_190358 | JGI IMG/M metagenome (GOLD analysis project Ga0268263, IMG submission 190358) | Microbial communities from bioreactor (seeded with sewage sludge) at LBNL, California, USA - Biofuel metagenome 5 (SPAdes) (version 4) | ecosystem: Engineered > Bioreactor > Anaerobic >... | reverse complement strand
GGCGGCGAGCAGGCGAGCAGATCCCTGCCCAGAAAGGTCCGCAGATACAGGGCCAGACCATATTTCGTGCCCTTGAACCTGTGGAAATCATACATCCGCTTGATCAGATCGATCTTTTGCGCGCGGGTGCTGACATATTCCCATCCATCTACATGGTAGGCCCAGGCCAGATGTTCCAGAACCGCGTCCAGGCGGGTATCGACCGGCGTCGAAAGGAGGCCGTCCAGATCCAGGGCGTCGAAGCGGTCGCACAGGCCGGCAATGGCCTGGCTTACGGCATCGTTGATGCCCGGCGGGATGAGGCGCGCGTCAGCCACTGACCACCCCCGTGAGCGAAACGGCAATGGCCGTGCAATGCGCCCACTCGGCCTCCCCCAGGACGAGCAAGCCCGGACTCGTGACCGACACGTCATGCACGCCGGTCACGGCGGCGGCGGAGATAACCTGCGCCGGCACGATGTCCCGGCCGAGCCGGGCCGCCCGGCCGGCGGCATACGTCGTCAAGGCCGTCTTGGCGGCGGCCACGACCGTGGCGGCGTCGTAGCCGTCCTCGACGGCAATCCCAACCTCGATCGCGTAATCGCGCGCGACCGGCGGCACCACCTGCACCAGGTCGGTGAGCGGCCGCACCGTGTCGGCCGCCAGGGTGGTGGCCACCAGGGCGATCACCTCGCTCGACGGCAGACCGTCGGCCATGAGCGGATGCACCTGCACCACGCCGGCCGAGGGCGAGACCACGGCTACGTCCGCGATGCCCTGGTGAGCCGACAGCGCCCAAAAACGATAGGCCCCAACCGGGCCGCAGGTCGAAAACGCCTCGGTGGCGAGCTGGGTGCGGGTGCGGAGCCGGTCGTCGTCCTCGGCGGCCAGGCCGCCATAGCTGGTGGTGGTATTGGCCACGGCGTCCACGTCGACACTGTCCACCAGGTTGGTGATCTCGCCCGGCAAATAGCCGTTGGCTCCGGTGCCGGCCGTGGCGGCCAGGCCCGTGGCGGTCACAGCCAAATCCCCGGCGGCCAACGTCACCTGGGCCGTTGTTGCAAACGCAAACTTGCCGTCCTTGGTCTCCACTCGGGTGCCAGCCGGGATGGCCACGGCAGCCGATCGGGCCGTGGTGACCGAAAATTGCAGCGTGGTGCGGGCCGACTGGGCGGCCAGCCGTACAACATTATAGAATGCGGCCAGGTGATCCAGGTTCGTACACGTGGCATAAGCGAGGAGATTTTGCTTGGCGGCGGCCTGGATGCCGATGCGCAGGAGCATCTCGCGGTAGGCCACCATGTCGATCTCGACGCGCTCGGGCTGGGCCGGATAGAGCGTCTTGCCGGACATGGTCTCGAACTGCGCCACCATGTCATTGGTCACGGTGGCCGCATCGCGGTCGATGAATGACGGCTCGGGCAGACTACTGAGGTCGAGTAAGGACATAGCTTACCTCCGTGGTCTGGCCGGTGCCGCCGAGCGTGGCGGACCAGTGGATGGTCAGCGACACGTGCGCGACGTCGTAGGTGGTGGTGATATTGGTGACCGTGGCCCGGGGCTCCCATTGGGCGATGGCGTCGGTGCATTCGCGCACGATGTTGGGCAGGGCCTGGTTTGTCGGATGGTCCAAATACTTCCAGGCGTCGCAACCGAACTCCGGCCGGTGCTCCACTGCGCCTTTGGGCGTGCCGCAGATGATGCGGATGCACTGGGCGATGTCGTCGAGCTTTTCGACGATCGCCCCGAACCCGCCGATCTGGCGCGACCAGTCGACGGAACGTATCTGGGTGACGTCGATGCTCATGCATCCTCCACGGGCGGGATCGTTGCCGGTGCATACGGGCGCGTCGCCCCGGGCGGCGACCAGTAGACAATCCCTTGCCTCGCCCGTATGTTTACACTGGACCGGAAATCAATATCGACTGCACCGTGCAGGACGATTGTCGTCGCTCCCTGTACCTCAAGAATACCGTCTTGGCCGAGCGTAATGCGGGCCTGTCCCGGTAGCGTCACGGTCGCCCGATGGGTCGATGCGTCGTATTCAATCACACCGCCATCCTTGAACACCGTGTGCCGTTTGTCCTGGGACGCAACCGGCGTGGGATCGGCCGCCGAATAGATGCCGCCCAGGACCACCCCTTCCTCATTGTGCTCGTCGACCAGGCAGGCCACCTGCTCGCCGACCTCGGGCATGTGGTAGTCGCGCGTGCCGTAGGCTTGCCGCTGGGGCACGGCCAGCCAGTAGGATTCGATGTCCTCGTTATCCTGGTAGCGGACCCGCACCCGGCAGGTGGACGGATCGGTCCGGGTCACGACGCCGAATTTAAGCATCGTCATCCCCCTCGCTGTCCTCATAGCCCTTTTTGACCGTGATCTCGGTCACGTAGCCCTGGCCGGGCTCGATGGTGTGGCGGGATTCGTCGATCAGGTAGGTGCCGTCGAAATGGCCGAACCCAGACAAGGCGACCGTGTTGCCGGCCACCAGCCGGGTGTTGCCCTCGGTGCTGATGGTGCCCTCGTATTTGCCGTCGTTGGCCTGCTCCAGGGCGGCTTCGGACTGGAGTTTGGCTTGCTGGACAGACTCACAACGGCGGGTGATCTTGCAGGTATCGCCGGACGCTACGCCCTTGGCCTTGGCCGTGTGGGTCAGGCACCGCTTGGTCTTGGGGTCATTGTAGGCGCAGGTAGCGTCCTTGTAGACGGACAGGGACTTGTCCCGCAGACTGTAGCGCACCACGTCGCCCACGCGATGGAGCGTCAACACGGCCGAGGCCGACCGCAGCGTGGAGTATTTAGAAAAGACGAGCTGCGATCCTTTGACCGAAAATACGTAGCCGTAGTTGCCGGCCAGGCGCTTCAAAAACGCTAAATCTCCTTCCTGGTGCTGGGTGATGCGTTTCATCCGCACATCGGCGATCTCGCCCACCACCGTAAACTTGTGCCGCCGGGCCACGCTCGTGGCGATCTCGCGCAGGGTGGTACCCTCGTAGGCCGCCGACCGCTTGGTGCGCTGGGCCTCCTTGATGCCGCTGGCGAGCGCCCGGATGTGCATGACGGCCTCGGGGCCGGAGATCTCGATCTCCTCGATCTCGAAGCTGCCGCAGGGCAGGAGCTGCTCGCCGGCATAGCCCATAGCCACCACCACCGCGTCGCCCTGGCTCGGGTACCAGGTTGTCCGCCATACGCCGGTCGAATCCTCCAGGGACAGCTCCACCTCGTCGGACGCGCCATGGGCGTGATCCGTGTAGGTGACCGATTTGACGTAGGACATGATCTCGGACGTCACGTCCTTGCCGGCGATGGCCACCGTCCACTGCGGGGCGCGGACCGGGACTAGCGCTTCCATGGCGGCAGATCCTCGGTAAGCGTGTCAGGGGCAGCGATCACGGGGATGAGGAGCCGGATACCGCTTGCAAGCACCGGGGCGCGCGAAATGGTGGGATTAGCGGCCATGATGCGCTCGTAGCCCATGGGGTCGTGGTAATAGCGCCAGGCGAGATGGTCCCAGCGCTCGCCCTCGGAGGTGACGTGGGCCAGGTAGGTGGTGCTCATGAGCGCACGCTCCCGGTCGGCGTCTGGCCATTTTGGGCCACGGCCTCGCCGGACGTTTGGGCGGGTTGGCCAACCCATTCCTTGAGCGCCATTTTGGCTTCCAGGAGGATGGTGTTGCCCCAGGGGTCGGTGTGACGCAGGGTTTCGACCAGTTCGGTCATGACGTAGCGACCGCGATAAAATCCGTTGGCCAGCACCAAGGCCATGGCCTTGTGCCATGTGAGCCGCCAGCGCAGTTGGCCCATGCCGTAATCGGGATCGCCCAGGCTGGCATGGAGCCGGATCGACAGATCCAGGAGTTCGAGGCCGTCCCCAACCCATTGCACTTTGGGTTTGCCTTCGATGACCGCATGTGATGCGAAGTGCGCCGACCTGGTCGAGGCGAAGTCGGTCCACCCGGAAACGACCTCGAACGAGATGTCGCCCAGGCTGGCGTAGATGCCCATCAGTATTGCCTCCGGGCGTTGCGGGCCATCACCTGCTCGATGAGCTTGACCAGCTCATGCTCGTGTTTTTTGAGCGCGGCCATGATGTCATCCTTGGCCGTGCCCGAGCCCCCTTGGACGGTGATCTGAGGGGCGAAGTGGATGGTGACTGGAGCAGCCGCGCCCGATTGGGCGGCAGCCGACGGGGCCAGGCGTGGCGCGGGTTTGGGTGCTGGCGGCAGCGGCAGGGAGAGCGGCGGTAGCGTGGGCATGGCCGCCGGAGCCGACATGGCAGGTGTGGCCGACAGCTTGGCGAGGGCCGGGAGCATAAGCGCCGGTTGTGAGAGCCCCGTGCCATGGCTTGCCATGGCCGGCGGCGTGGCCGTCGCCAGAGCCATGGCCGGATTGGTCAGGGGGGCCAGGGCCAGCATGCCGGCGGCGGCCGCCGCGCCCATGGCCTTGACGAGCGGCTCCGGATGCACGGCCGACGCGATGGTCTCGATGATCCTGACGCGATGCAGATCGCGGAGGGGACCTTCCTTGGCCGGCGAGAAGGGCCAAAAGGCACGGCATTTAGCGGCAATCTCTTTCATGCCTCCATAGAGCTTGCCTGCTGCCGCCTTCATACCGGCCCAAAGCATGTCTATGAACGAGCCTCCAGCTTTGTACATATCATAGGCGGCCTTTGCAAAAGAGGCGACTATTCGTGCTGGTAATGTAATAAACTTAAAAAATATGGAGTAAGCCTGAATAAATTTTGTTGCTATCCATCCAATAATACGGCCAACGGTAACACCCCACCGGCCTGTCTTCCTTGTTGATGCATCAAGAGGACCAAGCAATTTTTTAAACCAATCCCAAACCGGTTTGAGTTTGTTGCCAATCCAACCCAACGCATTGCCAAGTTGTCGAAGGGCTGGCATGACTGGTCGTAATCCTGCCAAAAAGCCATACCAGAGGCCCCGGAAGAATGCCTTCACCGGCGACCAATTGGTTATTATCCAGGTAGCTGCCGCCGCAATGGCCCCGACGATAAGTACAAGCGGCCACGATATTGCAGCAACGACACCGAGTGCCCCGCCGACCGCTGCCAGACCGGCCACCACTGCGCCGGCCACGATGCCCAGGCCGCCGAGCGCCACCAGCAGCACGCCGGCCGCTGCCGCGCCCAGGCCGAGCCACTTGACCAGCTCCTTGTGCTTGGCCACCCACTCCATGAGCGGGCCGCCCACCCAGTCGTTGGCCGCACGGATAAGCGGATAGAGCGACGTGACCATGGGTTCCCCCACGGCCGCCCAGAAGTTGGTGATGGTGCCGGTCAGCGCCTCCCAGGTATTTTTGGCGGATTTGGTAATGGCGTCGATGCGTTGCATGATGTCGGCTTGGTGCTCCATGCGCCCCATATAGTCATGCAGGCCCGCTACCCCGGCCTGGGACAGCATGGAGGCGACGCGGCCGCCCTCCATGCCGAAAATCTTGTTCATGACATTGAGCTTCTGCTGGTCGGAGAGCACCTTGAGCTTTTCCAACTCGCCGACCATCTTTTCCAACCCGACGAAGTTCCCGGTTTGATCGAAAAACTGGAGCCGGATGCCAGCTTGCGCCAGATCGCTGTTGACCTCCTTCATGATTTTGGAATTGCGGCCGAGCTTCGCCTCCATCATTCCGATATTGTTGAGCATACTGGAAAAGTTTGTGCCGAACACCGAGCCTTCCATGCCCTTTTGCCGGGCGATGCCCTGCATGGCGAGGAAGGCCTTGGTGTTGGCGATGCCGGTCAACTTGAGGTTATTTAACGTCGATCCCGCATACTGCGCCGCGTACTTGATTTCCTCGGGGTCCAGGCCGAAGGCGAATTTCGCCCGTTGGGTCAGGTCGGCCATCTTGACCAACTCATTTTCCGTGAGTCCGAACGCCTCGCGGAACTTGGCCACCATCTCGGCCGCGCCGGCCTGGGGCAACTTGAGGATGACGCCGAGGTAGGAGGCCGCCTTGAGGCCGCCGCCCACGACGGTGTCCAGGGCCGTGCCGTTTTCGATGAGTGCCCGGGCGCTATTCACAAAATCGCTCGTGGTGCCGGGCAGCAGGTTGCCCAAGACGACGGCCTGCTTGTTGATCTCGGCGAACTGCGGCGGGACCTGCCCCAGGTTGTCCATCATGGCCACGCGCAGATCCGTGGATGCCTCGTTGAGATCCGCGAAGGCCTTGACCGGCGTCTCCAGGGCGGTGAGGATGCCGCGCCCCATGAGCGTCGCCTTGGTGCCCATTTCGGTCATGGTGGCAGAGACGGCCTTGATCTTTTGCTGGAGCCGAGCAAATCCCTGCGTGGCCTTTTCGGCCGCGCCGGTCAGGACGCCGCTCATCTTGTCGATGGCGGTCAGCACGATCCCGATCTGCAACAGGTTGTCCACGCTCGCTCCGGCCAAAGGGGCGGCTCTGCGCCGCCCCAGCTATTCCGTCTTGTTCATGTCGTTGTGATACTCGACCGCTTGCCGGCACCACCGGGCCAGTTCGGCCGCGTCCATGTCCATCAGCTCGCGGTGGCTCCAGCCGGTGACGGCTGCGAGGTGGATGACGGCGCGGTCGGAGACGGCAAAAAATCGCCGCCGGCCACGCTGCCGAGCCTGCCGGTCAGCACCATGACGTCGGCCAGGGGCATATCCAGGACGTCCTCCAGGACTTTTTTCTGACCGTCGAAAGTGCAGAGGCTGGCGATCAGGCCGTACATGATCTGGTGCGTATCCGTGCCGGCGGCGCGCTGGGCGGCCAGCAGGTCGCGGCCCTTGCCCGGCCGCATGGAGACGAACACGCCCGAGGGCAGTTTGATCGGGATGGGGCTGGCGAGCACCTCGTTCAAAAGTTGCTCGGGGGATTTGTTGACGTCCTCCAGAAGGAAGTCGTCGGCCGGGACCGGGCTCGGCGTCGGCGCGACGGTGGCATCGGTCACAGTGCTCGCGGTGACCTGGCTGTCGGCCGGGGCGGCCTGTTCGGTGACGGTCTGTTCGGCATTCGGTTCCATGGATCACTCCTTTGCCGCCGAGGGGGTCCGGGGGGAATCATTCCCCCCGGCCGCCGGAGGCATCTTTTCGTTTCTTGCTTACGCGCCGATGTTGGCCCGGTAGGTGGCCAGCAGATCGACGCCGGAAACCTTGAGGATGTTGGACAGGACATCGACCTCATAGAGTTCGGTGCCGTCGGACACGCACTTGACGTAGGTGACATTGAACTTGCTCGGGAATTCAGCCGGGGTCAGCATCTTGTAGTCCCCGAAGGAAATCTCCTTGAACAGTCCCTTCAGGTGCACCACCAGGGCCGTCTCGGCGATGAGGCCCGAATCGTCCCAGGTCTGGAGCGAGCCGCGCACCTGCAAGGCCACGGCCGTGAACGGATCGGCGATGACAGGCAGCACCTCGGGATAAAAGGATGCCCATTTGAAGTCGGCCTCCATCTTGTCGAGGCCGGCGAACAAATCGACCTTGCCGACCATGCCCAGCGCCTTGTGCTCGGCCATGACGTACTTGACGGCCGGCACCTTGGCTTCTTCACAGCGCCCCAGCATGGACGAGCCATTCATGTAGACGTTGCAGTTCACGAGTCTGTTGACTTGAATCAGGCTGCTCATGGCCACTCCTTACGAGCTGGACGTGCTGCTGCTGACGGTGTTGGCCGTGGCGTTCAGCTCGGTCAGGTAATTGATGTTGACGCGGGACTCGAAGGTGATGCGCTCGGCCGGCGGGGGCGGCATGAAGTCATACGAGAACACGATGTGTCCGGCGGCCAGTTCCGTGGCCTCGTTTTTCGACTTGTCGTACCAGCACTTGCCGTCGATGATCGCCCCGCGCGCCACCAGCGTCCGCATGAAGGAACAGACGCTTTCCGTCACGGCGTCGATGAAGGCCTTGTTGATGGGGCGGTCGATGAATTGCAGCATGCTGTATTCGATCGAATCGGCAATGACATCCGCCACGCGTCGAATGTTCACGAACTGTTTGGGGCCGGTGGTGGTCGGCCAGGCGGCGGAGCGGTTGCCCCAGGTGCGCAACCCGGTGGCATAGGCGTTGAAGATGGTGGTGATGCCCTGCTCGTTGAGAGAGTTGACCTCGCTACTCGGGTCGGAGATCCCGGCCGTGAGCGCGATCTCCATGCCGGTGATGCCGGCGATCTCGGTGTTGGAGGGGCTCCACCAGTAGCCCTTGTCCAGATCCTTGGCGGCCAAAACGCCAGCCAGGAAGGGCGAATAGGGCTGTAAGGTGGTGGTGTCGGTGGCCTCATCGTAGACCTTGACGTGGGGGTAGCAGAGCACGCAGCGCGGGCTCGACGTGTCGAAGTTGATGGACCCGCTCGATCCCCGGCCGGCCAGGGCCTGCTGGAAGGTGGTGCCGGCGGGCGCGTCCACCATGGCGATGGCCCGAAACGTCTCGGCCAGACTCACCAACGCCGTGGTCACGGCGGTCAGCGGCGAATAACCCGGGGCGATCAAGGTTTTGGGCCAGTAGCCGAACTGGTTGAAACAGTCCTTGAACGCCTGCGCGCCCTGCCGTTCGCCGGCTGCGTTGGTCCAACCGATGATTTCCGACGGCAAGACCTTGCTGGGGTCGGCGTAGGTGAACGAGACCTTGACCGAGGCCCCGGCGGCGATGCTGCCGGTGGCCAGACGCGTGACCACTCCCTCGATCGGCTCCACGGTGTAGTCGGTGCCTTTGACGTAGGTGGTGGTGCCGTCCTTGGATTTGACCACCACGTTGGAGACGCCCGGCTTGCCCAGCAGCAACGCGTTGTCGTCGGCGAACAGGGCGTCGCCGAGCGGCCAATCGGACGTGTGCGTGTTGGTGTAGGCGTAGGAAATGGACACCGTGGCCTGGGCCGGGATGGCTCCAGTAGCCAGCCGGGTGACGATGCCGGTGGCGTTGTCCACCGTGTAGTCCGTCCCGGACACGTAGGTATGTGTCTTGTCGGCGTGTTGGACGATCACGCCGGAGATGGCCGTCCGCTCCAGGTCGATCGCGCCGGCCGCCGAAAACGTCCAGTTGGCGGCGGCAACGTCGATGACGCGTTCGCCACCCGCCGGATCGAAGACGTTGATGACCAGCACCGCCCCGGCTCCGGAGCTGTTGGACTGCTGGGCGAAAATGGCGCTTAACGCCTGGGGGATGGTGTAGCCGTCCCGGGCCGTGCCGAAATACTTGGCTGCGGCCGTATCATTGAGAACCAGAACCGGCTTGTTGACCGTCTTGTAGGCGTCGCCGCACTCGAAAATGGGCGCGGTGCCAATAAGGCCGATGATGGCGGTCTTGACCAGGCTGATCGAGACGGCTCCATCGTCGATTTCGGTGGTCTCGACGCCGTGCAGGTAGGAAACAGCCATGGGTTACGCCCCCGTCTTGGTTTCGCTGCCGGTCGAGGTAGTGGCCTGGGTTGTGGACGTCGCGGTGGTCGACGCCGTGGCGGTTCCCTCGGTGGCCGTCTTGGCCGTGGCGGCCGTCTGGCTGGCGGCCGTAGCGGTCACAGCGCTCGCGGTGACCTGGCTGTCGACCGGGACCAAATACTTCCGGGCCACGAGGCTTTTGACGTAGTCGTTGTCCTCGGGCAGCGTCACTTCGATCCCGCGCACGAGCTGCACGTTGCGGCCCTTGGGATGGTCGGCGTCGGCAGCCAAAGTGACGGCGGACAGCGGCCCGAAATACTTGTATTTTTTGTCAGCCATGTTCATTTCTCCACGGTGATGGGCGCATCCCCGTCGAGGCCGCCCATGACCGTCAGTTTGGCAGCGGCCAGGGCGGCCGCCACGTCGTCCGGAAATTGGGCCTGGGACACCCAGGGCACGTCCGCCGCATACACGGCCAGGTAGGTCCAGACGCCATTGCTGACGTCCTCGAATTGTTCGCGGGCCGGGTAGAACCGCGCCCCGCGTATGGCCTGGCCGGACAGGGCCGTGCGGATGGTTTCCAGCACGGCGTAGGCCCCGGTGTGGTCGCGCAGGCTGCGGACCTTGACCACGAGCTGGTATTCGAGGCGGCGGCGTTGCTCGGTGCCGGCCAGGACGAAGGGGTCGGGCATGCGGCTGCCGGAATAGCCAATGAGCACCGCGCCATGGGGGTGCGTCAGCCGATACGTCTCCGGTTTGTCAGGGAAGGGCTCGACCTTGAGCTCGGGCAGCGCCGTGGCCAGCAGGGCCACCATGTCGCGTTCAATTTCCGCGATCATTTAAAACCGCTCCAGGGTGTCGTCGCCGAACTCGCGGCGGCGGTGGTTGACCCGGATGCCCGTGGCATGGGGCGCGGCCTCGGGTTGGCCGGCGACCACGCCGAGGGTGAGCTTGCCCTCCTGGATCTCGCGCAACATCCGCATGGCGACGTCAAAGGCCTTTCCGAGCGTCTTCGGGGCCTCGCCCTTGGTGTCCGGCCGTCGGCCCCAGAGGCGCAGGGCCACGATATCGGCCGTGATGCCGCGTACCAGGCCCGGAACCGGATCGAGCGGCAGCGTGTAGCGGTCGCGCAGATACCCGTCCACGACCTCCCCGGCATCCGCGATTGCATCGGCCAGCACGGCCGCATCCACTGCAACCGGCGGCACGGTGTCGTCGGTCAACTCGATCAGGATGGGCAGGGTCAGCCGCCGTTCCAGGTCGGCCTGGTCGCAGTACATGGCTACTTGCTCCCCTTGGTCTTGGCGGCCTTGCCGGGCTCGGCCTGGGTGTCTTCAGCGGTCGGGGCCGGGGGCGTTTCCGGCGTGGCCGGGGTGGCCTGGGCAACGGGGGGCGCCTCGCCGGCAGGAGCCGCCGTGGTGGCCGGGACGGTGGTACCGGCCTCGGTTTCGGGGACCAGCAGTCGCTCGGGAAGATCCAGTGGCTGAGGCACGGGCTCATTGGCAGGGACCTCCTCGGCCGCGCCCGAGGCGATCAACGGCGTGGCGATCGCCTCGTCGATGTCGCCGACCTCGCCGGCCTCGAGCCGATAGCCGTCATGCATGACGGCGGAAAGCAGCTTGATTTTCATGGGTTCCCTCCTTACGCGACGTTTTGCAGGAAGTAGGCGGCATCCGGGCAGGTGATCAGCTCGGCCGTGGATTCGCCGACCCGGACCACCACGCCGCCGCGCAGGCCGACGTTCTTATCTTCCCAGGCCCCGGCGATCGGCTGGCCCCAGGGAACCGTCATGCCGAAGGTGACGTCCCGCTGGGGGGCGGCCTGACGGTTGCGGTAGATGAGGGACAGATGCTTGCCCCAGCAGCGGGACAGATTGGCCGTCTGGCCTTTGCGGGCCGTATTGACGAAGGCCTCGCCCACCACGACCTCGTCCAGTTCGAACAGGTCGGCGATATCCTGGCGGCGGGCGATGCCGGCCTGACCAGGGTTGCGCAGGCAGGCGGACACGATCTCGGGATGTCGGGCCAGCACCGAAAACGCCGGCCGGCCGATGACCATGGTGTTGGGCCGCACCACGCAGCTATCCAGCGCGTCCGAAATGGTCTTGATCGGATGGCTGGTCGTGTCCGAGAACTGGGACGAACCGGACAGGGTCAGCTTGTTGGCCGTGGGATAGGTGGCCGCATTGAAGACCAGGCTGGCCACCCGCACTTCGCGGTCCAGGGCGATCAGGTTCATGATGTATTCGACGGCCTGGGCGCGGGGATCGATGCCCTTCGGGGCATTTTCGATATCCTCGTAGGGGATCGAATCCTCCAGGCCGTAGTCCGTGGTCGAACCGTCCTTTTCTTCGGCCGTGAACTCGACCTGGTTGGGCTTGCCGCGCCGGCCGACCTTGGTGTCCGGCAGGGTGAACCCTTCGGCCAGCGAATAGAGGAAGTACTTGAACGCCGACACGCCCACGGGGGTAACCCGGGGCAGCACCTGGTCGGCGATCAGCGCCCGGTTGCGGTAGGCAATGGCGATCCCGGTCAGTTCCGGGATTATCGGGAAAGGCGCTTTGGCACCCATGGGAATCTCCTTGTTATCCCTGAATCCGAGTCAGGGTGAGCAGCGTGTCGATGATGTCGCCGGTCGATCCGGACGTCAGGGCCAGGCCCACTGTCCGGGCATTGACGCCGGCCGCCGGAGCGGCCGCCACGGCCACGCCGGCATTGCTGGCCGTAAGAAAGCCGCCGGAGCCGACGTTGCCGCCGCAAACGACCTCGGCGATCCCGCCGTGGATCACGTCCACGCGCTCACCGTCGTCGACGTCGAGACACTCGGCCACGCCGATGATGGCGTCGGCTCCGGACGTGGCCACGGCCACGGTGCCGTCGGCGCTGCCGGCCTTGACGATGGCCCGGCCCGGGATGGCCCCCTGGGCGATGTAGGTTTTGGTCAGTCCCGGATTCATTTGCGGGTTCCCTCCTGTTGTTCGCGGAGCACCTCGGCCTGCGCCTCGGCAAAGCTCATGGACCGGCCGGCCTTCTCGGCGGCGTCGACCTTGTCGCGGATCTTGACGGCCAGGGTCGGCGCATCGAGGTCGCCGGTCTTGCCGGCGGCGCGGCCGAACGTGGCGACCTCACCGAATTCGACCTGGACCGGCAGGCTTTCCAGGAAGGTCTTGAACACGTCGGCGACCGGCTTTTTCACGGTCTTGTCGCCCTCGGCGAAGTCCATGGTTCCGGCCCCGTCGAGCTTCTCCATGAAGTCCACGGCCAGGCCCCGCTGGAAGTCGGTGAGCACCCCCTTGGCGGTCAGCCCTTCGCAGAACTGGGCGATCTCGCCCCGGCGGCCGGTGGCCACGGTGGCGTCCACCCGGTTGGTGAGGGCCTTATTGGCCGCCGTCAGATCGGCGATCTGTTGATCCTTGGCGGCCAAGGACTCGGAAAATTCGGCCATTTTAGCGGTCAGGGCCGCCACCTGGACGGCCGTGTCATTGCTATTGCCCCCCATGGGCGCCTCCTTGAAGGCCGGTCCCCCGGCCTGTTTGTCGTTGTGCCCCGGCGCGAGCAGTCCCAGGAAGGCCTCGGCGAACCGGGTGAACAGGGATTTCTCGGCATCCGACTCCTCGCCGAATTCGTAGGTGACGGCTTCGCCCTCGGCGAACTGGACGTCCTTGAGGCCCTTGATGGCCGGCGGCACAGCCCCGAGGAAGCCGACATGGCGCAACGCACCACCCGGATAGAGAGAAATTGAACGCTTCTTGAACCGACCGGCCTTGACCATGTCGGCGAATTCCGGAGCGACGTCCTTGAAATCGGCCTTGAGGACGGGGCCGTCGCGGTAGACGCGCGAAACCCAGCCGTAGGCCGGGGCGTTCTGCTCGGGGTGGCCAATGACCAGCGGAGCCTCGTGCCTGGCCGGGTCGTAGGCCGCAATACGGTCCAGGTCGGCCTCGGTGAAAAGATGCGGCCGGCCGGTGCTGTCCACGTGGGAACCGGCCCGGAAGACTTCAACGCCTTTGAACGGGTCCATTAATCGGCCTCCTTGGTGTAGGGCGCGAGCCGCCACGGCGCGGGCAAAAGCGCCCGCAGCTCGCCCGGAGAGATCACCCGGGACTGCGGCGGGATGATGCCGTGCTCGGAAAGGATGTAGGCCACGGTCTGGGAGCAGACCGGCCGGCGCATGCAGTTGCGCACATGCCTCCAGGCAAGGACGAACAGCGTCCGGAAACCGTAGCCGGGATGCGACCCCACCAGATTCAGGGCGGTCTCTTTGATGCTCATGGCCACATCCGGCGAGCAGTCGATGGGATGGATGAGGATGTCGCCCTCGTAATTGGAGAAGCGGTCGGACGCCCGATTGAGCACCACGCCCTCGGCCATGGCCTCCACCAGCATGATGGAGCCGTAGAGGTTGAGCCCCAGGCTGCTGTGCGATCCACCCGGCCGAAAATGGCGGATGGACTGCGATAGCGCGGAATCCCCGATCCAGGTCACGGCGAAGACGTTGAGTTTCCGGCGCAGCTCGGCATAGGTCTTGACCTCCTGTTTCCCCGGCAGGCCGGTCCGGAGCGGTCGACCGTCCACTGACACTGTCGCATGCCGTGCAATGAGGACGCTCACTTGCCGCCCCCCTTGGCCGAGCTGTCCACGATGGCCTGGGCGGCCACATAGATGGCCCCCACGCCGGCGATGCACGCTTGGGCGATGGGCGGCAGATTGATGGCCGGGGCATTGGCGACCAGCAGCGTGATCATCGTGCCGGCCATGGTCCAGAGCTTGCGGCTGGCCAGACGATGGGTGGACCGGGCCAGGAGCGGCGCGACCATCGGGGCAGCCATGTCGCCCAGGGCCGTCCCGATCTGGTTCGGTGTGGCCGGAGCGGCCGGAGCGGCAGCCGACGCAACCACGGCGGCGGCATCCTGGACGGCCGCCCCCCCGATGTCGGCCGGGGCCTGTTTGGCCGCCAGGGCCGTGCCGACGGCCTCGGCGATGGTCGAGAGCAACGCCGGGGTGAGCAGGTCGGCCGCTTGCGGTTTGGTCTGATCAGGCATGGGCCACCTCCAGGATCGGAGCCGGCCAGACGCCGCCGGGGATGTGGGCCAGGATCAGGCCGGGGTACGGGCTGGCCTCGTTGTCCCGGTTGCCCGGCCCGCCGTTGTAGGCCCGCATGATCGTGGGCCAATTACCGTCCCAGTACCGATCCACCAGCCGGCGCACGTACAGGCAGCCCCATTCCAGGCCGACCTCCGGCACCGTCAGCTCCGCGAACCAGCCGCGAAAGCCGTTGCAGCGGGCGGTCTCGCCCATGACCTGCATCAAGCCCCACGATATGGCCCGGCCCACGCGTTCGGTTTCGACCGACGAGCCGTGCGGCACGAAATTCATGGGTTTGTCCGCGCAATAGCGCGCATAGAAGCCCGGCTCGAATCGGGTCGCGCAGGTGATGCCGCCCACGGACTCATGCAGCACCATGCCCCGCACGAGATCCGTAGGCAGGCTGTACTTTGCAGCCTTGGCCGCGACGAGCCCCTCGTATTCGGGATTCAAACTGATGCCGGTATCGGCCATGTCCGCACCTCCAATGCAATGCCGGGATCACTCCCGGCCTGATGTGGGACGGACAATAGCGGGACGCAAAAAAACAATCGCCTGCACCATGCAGTCGAAATAATAATCGGCCCCATATACAAGCGGGAAGGTAAGAAACGGATCAATTCGAGGGGGAGCGAGTGACGGAAACCCAACTACTCATGGAGCTTGTTAAAAATGTCGGCTTCCCGGCCGTCATTTTCGCCATCTGGTATCTGTATCATCGTGCCCAGGTCAAGGCCTGGGAGGCGCAAATGCAAACGATGAATGACCATGAAACCAGGATGTTCAACCTTTTGAATGGTCAGTTGGAAGCGTTACAATGCATCGTCGCTCAGAACGCACGAATGGAAACCAAGATCGATGGGAACATGTTTTGCCCCATCGTGAGGAAAGAATCCCATGCATGAAGAAATACTAAAAGCCAGGGGCCGACTGGCCGAGGCAACACACCGCCGCAAAGAGTTGTCTTTGGAGGCAAAGGGCCTCGTGGCCCTGTTGCGCAACGCCCTCGATCCCTACGAACCGGATATCGCGCATCTCCCTGTCCCCGAGGCGGCCGCGAACATGGCGCGACTGGCCGACGTACACCGGGAAATAGGCATCCTGGACGGCCAGATCGACGAGCTGGGCGCAGCCCTGGGGCACGTCGATGGCTAAGGAGCAGCTCCACGGCCTGGAGGCCGAGCGTCTCTACACGATCGAGCAATGCACCCTGGCCGAGATTGCCGGCCGGCTGGATGTCAGTGCCAGGACGCTCCAGGCCTGGAAAGCCAAGGGCGACTGGGACGCCAAGCGCCGGGCCTATCTGGCCAGCCGGCGGACGTTTCACGAAGAGCTGTACGAGTTCGGCAAGGATCTGCTGACCAAGATCCGCCAGGACATGGCCGACGGGAAGGACATCCCGACCGGGCAGCTCTACGCCCTGCTGCGGCTGTTGCCGAACCTCATCAAGGTCAAGGACTATGAGGCAGTAGCCGGGCCGGCTGCCACCGACGAGAAACCGGCCTCGCCCGAGGATGCGACCAGGGACATCCAGGATATCCTGTCCATGGCCTACGGGATCGATTTCCATGACCGGCCAAAAGTTTGAACGCCTCTACGGCCAGGACCGCGACACCCAGGAACGGGTCAAGGCGGCGCTCGGCATCATGCTCCCCTACCAGAGGCGGTTGATCGAGGACAGGCGGCCGGGCATCGTCCAGGAGGCCTCGCGCCAGGTCGGCAAATCATTCGCGCTGACGTTCAAGGCCATTCTGGAAACGGGCCTTTCGCCGAGGCCCATCGAATCCGTCTATGGCTCGGCCTCGGCCCGGCAGGTCTTCCGCTCCGGACGCGAGATGCGCCGCCACATCAAGGCGTTGTCGCTTTTAACCGAAGGCAAACTGACCCCGGACAAAAACAACGCCTGGTTGATCGCCTTTCCCGGCGATCGGTTCCTGAATCTGGTGCCCTCCAACCCGGATACCATCCCCGGTTTCTCGGGCAACGTATATCTGGATGAATTCGCCCTCCACAAGGATGACTGGGGCATCTGGCGGGCGGCCGTGCCGGCCATCACGCGCGGCTACGGCGTGCGCATCGCATCCACTCATCGGGGCACAAAAACCAAGTTTTACGGTCTCGTCCATAACAAGTCCTACTCGCACCACCGGACCACCATCCATGATGCCATCCGGGATGGACTCCTGCTCAAGGATGAGGAGGGAAACGTCCGCACGGTGGAGAGCCTGCGCGACTTGGTGGCCGACCCCATGGTTTGGCTGGAAGAGTACGAGCTGGAGCCCCAGGATGACGCCACGGCCTGGCTGACCTGGGATCTGATCCGGGCGGCCGAGGATGAATACATTGACGCGTCCCCGGAGTGGACCACCAAACTCGTGGCTCTGGCTGTCCAGGCCCACAAGCATTTCAAACTCACGAAAAGTGATCCATCCTGGTGGCAAACCAAATCCAAGGAATTGACGGCCCACCTTGCAGCAGTAGGCGATCCCCTTGATCTGGGATTCGACATCGGCCGCACCCGGGACTTGTCCGTACTCTGGCTCGCGCGTCGGACCGAAGTGGCCAGGATCACCGAGGTCGTCATCCCTCTCGCCCGCATGCCGTTCCATGTGCAGCGCTATGTGCTGTATGCCTTACTGCCCCAGGTCATGCGCTCCGGCGGCCGGGCCTGCATCGACCAAAGCGGCATCGGTCGCCAACTCGCCGAGGAAGCTCGTGATTTCTTCGGATCGCGCGTTGAAGGTATCGACTTCGGCAACACCAACAAAGAGGCGTTGGCCGTGGGGCTCAAGGATGTCCTGGAGGACCATGGGTTCCTGATCCCTATCGACACCAGCATTTCCACCTCCCTGCACAGTGTCCAAAAATTTAAGACCAGCACTGGGCTGTCCCGGTTTGACGCCGAGCGGAGCGACGCCACAGGCCATGCCGACTACTTTTGGGCCGCTGCCCTGGCCGTGCATGCCGGCGAGGCTCCCTCGGTCGGCCTGACGGCGGGAATGATCCGCACAGGTGGCCGGCGCGAAACGTCCGATTGGATGGATCACTATTAGCGCCCGTTTGCGGCCTCGCCGCAGTCGCATCGCAGAATGGGGCGCGCCAAGCGGCAGGATAAAAATTGAACGGCGATTGAACGCAAATCGCCGCGCATCACGAGGTCACCACCATGGGCCAAGGCATCTGGACATCACCATTCGACTTTCGTCCCATCGACCGGGGGCCGGGGAGCCTTTTCGAGGAGATCGCCACCCGCGATCGTAGCCCGGATTTTTGCAGTCTCTTGATGTCACTGCCGGACCCGGACCCGGTCCTGCGCAAGCTCGGGCAAGATGTCAGCATCTACAAGGAGCTGCTTTCGGACGCCCGGGTCGGGCCGTGCGTCGAATCGCGCAAGGCGGCCGTGGTTTCTCTCGAATGGTCGGTCTCGCGCGGTCAGGCCTCGGCGGCCGTGGCCAAGTTCGTGGGGAAATGCCTGGCCCGGATCGATATGGACAACCTGGTCCGCGAGATCCTCAACGCACCACTGTTCGGCATGCAGCCCTTGGAGATCCTCTGGAAGCGCGACGCGCAATATACGGTGCCGGCCCAGGTGATTGGCAAACCGGTCGACTGGTTTATGTTCAGCGCCGAGGACAACTCCTTGCGCATGCGCACGAAAGCCAACTTGGTTCAAGGCGAGGCGCTGCCCGAGAGAAAATTCTTATTGCCCCGCTACAACGCGACGTTCGAGAACCCCTATGGTGAGCGCGTCCTGTCGCGTTGCTTCTGGCCGGTTTCGTTCAAGCGCGGCGGTCTCAAGTTTTGGCTGCGATTCATTGAAAAATTCGGCTCGCCGTGGGTCATCGGCAAGCATGCGCCAAATGCCGAGAAGTCCGAAGTGGATGAGCTTTCCGACAAGTTGGAACAGGCTGTCCAAGATGCCGTGTTCGTGGTTCCCGAAGGGGCGAGCGTGGAAATCAAGGAGGCGGCCGGGCGCGCCGGGAGTTCGGCCCTCTACCGCGACCTCAAGGAAGTCTGCGACGAAGACATCGCCATTGCCGTGCTGGGGCAGAACCTGACTACCAACGTGAAGGGCGGTTCCCTGGCAGCCGCCGAGGTACACGAGCGCGTTCGCCGCGAGATCAAGGACGGTGACAAAAAAATCGTCATCCAGACGGTGAAAACGCTCATCGACTGGATTTGCAGCATGAATTTCGGGCCGGGTGAGCGGCCGGTTTTTGAACTCTTTGAGGAAGAGGAGGTCGACCAGAAGCTGGCCACCAGGGACAAGACGCTCACCGACACGGGCCAGCTGAAGTTCACCAAGCGCTATTTCATGAAGGCCTACAGCCTGGAAGAAGAGGATTTCGAGGTTGTGTCAGGCAAGCCTGTCCCCGACGGCGACGCCACTTCCGACTTCGCCCAGGCATCCCCGACCCGTGACCCCATCGACGATCTGGCCGGCAGCCTCTCGCCGGAGACGCTCCAAGGCCTCGCCGGCAAGCTCTTGGCCCCGGTCATGGACCTGGTCGAATCGGCCGGCACGGTCGAGGCCATCGCCGAGCGGCTCCACGGCGTCTATCCGGATATGGACGATACGACCTTCGAGGATCTGCTCATGCGGGCCATCTTCGTGGCCCAGGTTTGGGGCCGTCTGTCGGCGCAAGCGGAAGGGAAGGAGGCGTAGGCATGGAGCTGCTTTGTTTTGGCGTGGCCATCATCGCTTTGTGCAATGACCATCCTGGGGTCGCCTTGCTGGCCTTAATGGTCATGTCTCTTTCGTGACGGCCATGCCTGACCTGCCTGACCTCCATTTCGCCCTCGGCCTGCCGCCCGAGCGGGCCATCGCCTATTTCAAGGCCAAGGGTTACGCCATCACCTTCGACTGGCACGAGCTGCAAGCCGAGGCGCAGGCCAAGGCCTTCACCGTGGCCAAATGCGTCAAGCTCGACATCCTCACCGACATCCGCAACGCCGTGCAAAAGGCCCTGGATGAGGGCCAGACGCAACGCCAGTTCGCCAAGGAGCTGACCCCAACACTCCAGGCCAAGGGCTGGTGGGGCCGGCAAGAGGTGGTCGACCCGCGAACCGGCGAGGTGCGCCGTGCCCAGCTCGGCAGCCCTTGGCGGCTGCGGACCATCTACGAGACCAACCTGGCCACGGCCTATGCCGCCGGCCGCTATCAGGAGCAGCTCGAAAACGCGGAGGATCAGCCGTACTGGATGTACGTGGCCGTCATGAACGCCCGCACCAGGCCGGCCCACGCCGCCCTGAACGGCCGCACCTTCCGCTTCGACGACCCATTCTGGTCCTCGTTCTACCCGCCGAACGGCTGGAACTGTCGCTGCCGGGTCCGGGCCATGGACGGCGATCGGCTGGCCCGCAAGGGCGTCAAGCCCGAGTCCTCGGCCGGCCGAATCACGCATGAGGATGTGCGCGTCTCGCGCGACGGCCGCACGGCCCGCATGGCCATTTTCGAGGATCGCAATGCCAACGTCCGCATGCAGACGGACCCGGGCTGGGCCTACACCCCGGGTAAATCCTGGCCGCTCACCGATCGCAACGGCGGCCTGCCGGACTGCTCGACGCGCGAGTTTGCCGAGGGCGGCAAGTGCATCAAGATGCTCATGGGGCAGCCGGACTGGCGATCCCAGGGGCGGCCGGATCTGCGCGACGTTCCCCAGGATCTGCGCCGACCGGCACCGGCATTGCTGCCTGCCGGCAAGACGCGGGAGGAAGCTGAAGCGATCCTGGCCAGGGCGCTGGGGTTGGACAAACGGCCGCTTGTCACGGTGCAAACGCCGATCGAACAGGTTTACCTCAAACGCGAATTGCTGGCCCACCTGGTGGCGAAGCCGGAAAACGCCCGCGAGCGCTACGCGGGGTTCATCCTGCCGACGCTGCAGCACCCCTTCGAGATCTATCTGACCGAGTATGAGGACGGATTCCGGGAGCGATATGTCGGCCTGTTCACGGGGAAATACAACCTGCTGACCATTGTCCGCATCAACCAGGACGGCAGCGTGTTGTGGAACGTCATGAATGTCGAGGACAAGCGGCTGAACAAGCAACGGGTGGGGGAACTGCTCTATCCGAAGAAATGAAAGAGCCGGCGGAGCGTCTCACCCCCGTGGAGTCACGGGCTCCACGACGGTCCTTCATCTCTTCACAGCGCCCGAACGCTCCGGGAATCTCGACCCCGCCGGTCTTCATGCAAACCTTATAATGATCCCCGCCCCAGGAGGCAAGCGCCATGGCTGACATGGTCAATATCACGATCGACTCCGCCAAGCTCATGGCGGCGCTCAAACGTCTGGCCGCCGCCGGCCGCGACCTGACGCCGGCCATGCGCAAGGCAGCCGGCATCATGGTCGACGCAACGGAGGAAAATTTCGAGCAGGAGGGGCGGCCGAAATGGAAAGATCTGGCCAAGAGCACCATCAAACAGCGGGAGAAAGAGGGAACGTGGCCGGGGAAGATCCTGCAACGCTCTGGCGGCCATGGTCTGGCCGGCTCCATCACCCGGCACTATGACGCCACCAGCGCCGTGGTCGGCTCCAATCTGACCTATGCCCGCATCCAGCAGCTCGGCGGCAAGGCCGGCCGGGGCCACAAATCGGAGATCCCGGCCCGACCGTTCCTGAAATTGACCGAGGAAGACGAAGAGAAGATCATCAAGAGCTTCAACAGTTTTTTGAGTCAGGCGGTGGGGTAGTGGCCTGCTCGCATTACATCCCCTACGGCTCGGATGATCCTCTCTGGATGTGCGGCCCGAAGCGCGTTCCGGTCTGCTCGGTGCCGGGCTGCCTGCGTGAGGCGGTGGTGCTGTGCGACGGCCCGGGGCCGGGCAGGCGGCGCACCTGTGACAAGCCGCTTTGCCTGGCCCATGCCGCCGAGCTGGCGACCGATCATCACCTCTGCGCGGCCCATGCCGCCGGTATCCTGGGTGCGGTCCTGGGGCCAAGCCCCGTCTTCTACGAGTCCGCCATCGATGATCTGACCCGCTGCCGGGACGCCCGGTGCGCGCATCGTCATCGTTGCCTGCGCTGGACCAATTGCCGGGACCAGGCCGTCCGGGTGTTCGATTTCGCCGGCACCAAGGAACGGCCGCAGTGGCGATGCCGGTGGTTCGAGCCTGTTTTTGCAGACTGAAAAGTGATTGTGCGTATCAGACAGCGCAATTATTGACGGTCAACTTCTTGACCGTTATGAGCAGTCTCTGGGGGAAAACCTATGAGCACCGGACGTTTTCACATTGTTTTCGACGGCCCGGCGTTCGACGAGCATGAGATGAACGTGCGCGACCTCGCCCCCGCCCTCCTGGCCGTCTCGGACATCTTCGACGAGATCAACCGAATCACTTTCGACAGCCGCTACAAGGTTGGTATCAACGTCCGGGCTTCTTTCAAGACGGGATCGTTTCTTACGGAGCTAGGCGCGCATGCAACGGAAATTATAGATTTCTTCAAGTATAACGAAACCGCTGGGGCCGTGGCCAACATGATGTCGATCTTCGGCATCCCCGGCGTTGCACCCGTGGGATATAGTCTCCTTAAATTTATCCGCTGGGTCCGTCGGCGAAAGATTACCAGAGTTGTCGAACTCGCCGGTGGCAAGGTTAGGGTTGAAATTGACGGAGATGCCGTCGAAGTCGAACGCGCTATCATTGAATTGTTTAAAAGTCAGAAGTTACGCAAGGCTTTTGAAGATCTTATCGCTAATACTCTTAGAAAGAATGGAATTGACACCGTCGGTTTTGGAGACGCCGAGGCAAAGACCTTCATCTCAATTCCTCGTGAGGAGGGCCCCTCGTTTATTGCCGACGAACCTGAAGACGAACCCATAGGAACTTCCACACGGCGTGCCCATTTGCAACTCATCAGCCCGTGTTTTCAGGAAGGCAACAAGTGGCGCTTTAGCGACGGTTCTGTTTCCTTCCACGCAGAGATCCGGGACATGATTTTCCTCGGCAAAGTTATGCGAGGAGAGGCAGCCTTTGCTAAAGGCGACATCTTGGACGTGGAGATGACTGAAACGCAAGCACTGACGGCCAAGGGGCTTTCTACGGAACGGTTCATTGAGCATGTTTATGGGCAACGAAATCCCATCCGACAATACCGGCTCCCCTCCCTGGATGATTAAAAGCGGCCCGCCGGTTTCCCGACGGGCCGCCCATTTCACGATTTCGCCTGTTCGTTTACCGCATCGCCGCGTTTTGACCTGGTCCGTTCAAGCCTTGTGCAACGGGCCGGGCCGTCCGCCGTTGCTGGTTGGCCACGGCCTGGCCCACGGCCTCGCGCACGAGCTGGCACACCAGCGTCAGCCCGGCCAGGCTTTCCCGGCTCGGCTCCTGGCCGGGCGGCGCGCAGTTGAGCGTGGACGCATATTCCCCCACCAGTTCCACCAGGGAGGCCACCCGGGCCAGGATGTCCTCGGGGTGGTCATCGGGCGTAGCCAGGGCGCACAGCATCATGGCTAGGCTCCCTTCGTCGGGCTCCGACGCCGCCGGGCCGGAGGCGTCGCCGCGACAAGACCGAGGCTCCGGGCCTGGCGCAGCAGATGGCACACGCCGCTTCGCCCCATATCCACCAGCTTGGCGATCTCGGGCAACGTCAGCCCCATGGACTGGTACTGCACGGCCTTGGCCATGCGATCCAGCCGTTCCGCCGGCACGGCCAGGGCCATCTTGGCCCCTTGGGCCAGGGCGTCCGCCCGCAGGTTCTCCACGGCCGCCCGTTCCAGGCTGTTGAACGCCTCGATATAGCGGAGCTTCCATTCCATGGCCCGCTGGCTATTCCAGCCCATCACCAGCAGCGTGAAGGCGTCGCGGGTGAGCAGGTAGCACGGCCGCTCCTCGCCCTTTTCGTCGCGGTAGGTAACCGATCCAAAATTGGTCCCGTTAAATGATTCCGGCACCTTGCCCATTAATAGCTTAATGTCACGCAGCACATGGCTGTGCTTGAGTCCGAAGTGTTGGGACAATTCGACAGAGCGAACGGCCGGGCGGTCACCGGAAATGAATTCGAACGACACGGCGGGTTGAATGGACGTGGACATGATGCGCCTCCATTGGGTTGGGATTAAAAACAAAAAAAGGCGGCATGACGCTCCCCAGCCCAATGAGCTGCCGGGGCCTCGCGGACACCCGGACGTCATGCCGCCAATACGTCGTCACCCTAAAGGGTGTTTAGGCGGTCAAAACAAAAAGCCCGCTCTTTCGCCATACCTTGGGAAGTATGGCAGAGGCGGCAGGACGCCTCATTGGGTTAGGGACTTTCCGATTAGGATTTCTGGAAAGCAAAGTCAAGCTAGTTGTGTTTCTTGGATTTTTGTCCCGGTTTCTTCGCCTCATATTCTTCAATGACCTGTTTATCCAACGAACATTTATTGCTCATGGCGACTTCAACCCGTTGGATCGTCCCGTCCTTGACCGTAAATCGCAACCCTACGCCCGAACTTGACGTTCCATCGGAATTCAATATTGCAGAATAGCATATAATTTTATTAGGAAACTCCACGGGATGCATAGTATCCAGACGAGCCATCTCGTTGATAAACAGCCATCGCACCTTGCCGGCTATTTCGGCACGCATGACCGGGCTGTCCAAAGGCGCTGGACCAATGGGCTCATACGCGAATACCCTGCTTTTCATGCTGGCAAAGCTTGGGTCTTGGTAGCTGTAATAAAACAGCTTCATGCCAGTTTCGGCCAAAACAAAGTTGTACGAAGCCTGCCCATCGCTGACCGTAAACGAATTGACTTCCCGTGCGTGGGCAACCGTGGCCACCAAACCAGTCACCAGAACCAACAGAATAACCAGCGTCCTTTTCATATCCCTCTCCTTTACGGATTGCATACCTTGCAGGGGCGATAGCCGGCTTGGACGGCTGCTTCACGGTTCGGAAAAGTCACGGTGCAGGCTCCACAGTCATAGAAGCGACAGCCTGGGCGATGAAAGACATGGCTTTTGGCATTTCCATGGAAGACCAAACCCTGGGCCAGGGCTGCCGCGCCACAGATGGCCAGCGCCAGCAGGCAGGTTACCGCGATCCGTCGCACCAGCTTTCCGCGCATACGCGTCTCCATGAAAGTTTGGGAGAGGCTACCTCCAGGTGGGGCCTGCTACCAGTCCTTTTTCCCGCCCTCGTAGGGGTGGGCCAAACCCGAGTCGATCAGCGCCCGGCACAAGTTTATGCCATCCACCTCGACGTCCGCTAACAACCGCCCGCCGTATTTATCGAAGCCGACCTCATGGAGCGTAATGTGCTGGCCGGGCGCGATGCGGCTGGCCGTGTAGTCCGTGGCCTGGATGGCCAGCGCGGCCACGTCCGGACGTGGATCGTGCTTTTCCGGGGTGTCGCAGTGGCGCAGACGGATGCTTTCCTCTTTGAAAAGCTCCGGCATGTCGCCGATCAGCGTCACCTTGATGGTGTCGCCGTCCACCACGCGTTCCACCACGGCCTCCATTGCCGGTTCCGTTTTTCGCGCGTCCGTGATTCCGGGGAGCGTGAGCAACAACAGTCCCAGTGCAACAGCTTTGCCGTACATGACAGACTCCTGGCACACTGCCGAATATTCGTGAAACTGCGGAAGTCCGAAGCTCCTCCCAGGAGGAAAACCATCCCGCAGCCGGATAAGGCATGGAGCGTGCCAGGATCAGGAGGTCAATACAGCTCTTCGCACCCGGGCAGCAGGTTCTGGTCTTTTTTGAGGGTGCCCGTGGCCACGGCGTCGTAGACGAAGCGTTCGGTCATGCCCGTGGCCATGGCCAGCTTCTTGGCGTTGGTGCCGTCATAGTGGGCGCGGATGTAGCGTCTGGCCGCCCGCTTGAGCGCATACTTTGGCACCGACAACTGCGTGCCGCCGACCTTCATGACCAGATTCACGGCCACGTCGATGCCGCACTGCTCGGCCACCAGCCCGATATCACCCTCCAGATCCTCGGGGGTGACGGTGCCCAAGAAATCGTCTCTGCCAAGTTGGGCGGGCGAAAGTTTCGTGATCATCCCCGCTGCGCTCCCATGGCTTCCAGGGCATTGACCAGGGCCTGGATGTCGCCGTGACCGCACCAGGCCAGACGCGCCTTGCCGGTGATGCGCCGCACAAAGGCGTCCAGAGCGGTTTTTCGATCAGCGTCCGTGGTCTGTCGACTGACTTGCCGCCACAGGACCGCTACCAACCTAAGCTGGGCTTCCGTCGCCGCCCCGGGCCGACGCTTCGGAGCCGGCGCACTGCCTCGGGCCTGCCAGACGCCGGCCTCCACGGCCTGGGCGGCTAAAAATTCCAGGCAGGCGGCCATCCTGGGGCCGGACAGATCCTTCGAGGATGCCGCGCCGAAACGCTCCAGGACCGCCCGATAGGTGGCGTCATCAAAGGCTAGCGCACGCTTCAGGGCGTGGAGCTTCTTGATCTGGCCGGGCGTGGGGCCGACGGCGGATTTTTGGGCGGTGGCGGGCATTAGAGCGACTCCTTACGCAAATACGGGATATATGCGGTATTCAGTTCCTCAACCCCCAACACCGTTTCCAGATCGACTGAAGTCAATTCCACAATATCACCATAGGTGCTTCCGGCGCGGAGCATATTTAAGATGTCTTGCTTCAGTTCACGAGGTAGTGCCTTCGCCTGCGCCTTCCATTCTGCGCGGATAGTGGCCCTGGTGATACGTTTTATCGGAGGGAGTCCCATTTTTTTACGGAGCTTGTTTTGCTCGGCTTGAGTCATTTTGCGTGACTTTTTCGTCGTCATGCGCACAGCTCCTTCGCCAGCACTTTCTTGCCGCACACAAAGATTGCATCCCCTTTGGTCAGCCCGGACGTCGCCGGGATACGGCACACCCGGTCGCAGCCAGGGCATACCGGGCCTTCCGGACCGAGCATGACACGATGATCGCCGGGCCGAGGACATGATTTGTAGCCGGATACGGCCTCAAGGATCGTGCAGTCGGGGAGCCGCTCCACGACGGCAAGCCAATAGGTGCCCATGATAGGCTTCTTCATGACACGTCCCCCGCTTTCCCTTCGGCTGCTCATCAGGCCTCGGCCGCCGCACCGAGGCGACCGCCCGCGCGGGGCGGTTTCGCATGGGAATTACGCGTTCACCGCAGCCTTAAGCACCTTCCCCGGACGGAAAACCACTGTGTTACTTTCCGAGATGTAGATGGTCTCCCCGGTCCTGGGGTTGCGGCCTCGGCGCGCCTTGCGGGGCTTCGTTTCCAGCTTGCCCAGGCCCGGCAAAGGCACCTCATTGCCTACGGCCAGAGCGTCGATGGACACGGAAATCAGCGCTTCAAGCACTATTCCGATGCCCGCCCTGCCAATGTTGGTTTTTCGGGGGTCTATGGCCACCAGGGTCTCAATCCGGTCGATGAGTTCCGCCTTGGTCATGCTGTCATCCTCCGTGGTTGTAGTTGCTACAGCGCCGCCAGATCGAGGCTCACCGGCTCGTACTTCCCGTCGCCGTCGCGGCGGACGTAAATACGGAGATAGGCCTTGCTGCCGGCCACTTGCAGGCTGTCCGACACGGCCTGCATGGCGCGCTGCCAGCGATCGTCGTTGATCTTGAGCCGGCGCAGGGACAGGACGCGGCCGGTATTGATCCGACCCTCCTTGTCCACCTGAAAGGCGTCGTTAATCAGGGCCTTGAGTTCGTCACGGCTGCCCTCGGTCCACTCGGTGATGCACTCGTCTATCAACTCCTTGGCCGCCTGGAGCCGCTCATCAAACACCAGTGTTTCCGACACCTGCCGCTGCACCTTGTACCGGCCGTCATAGCTGGTCAGGGTCAGGTTGCCCTTGTTGCCCCCCACCTTGGCCCCGTACTGTTCGGCCGAGAGCGAAACAAAGGCGGCCACGTCGCCCATGACGTCATCGCGAAAGCCCGTCATGGCCTCGCGCAGGGCCATGGCCTTGCCGGCGATCTCCCGCACGAGCTGGTCGCGGGCCAGATCCACGTCCCGGATCGACCCTTTTGGCACCAGCCGGCCCTGGGCATCCTGCATGTAGCCGTCCTGGATGGCTGGTTCGCTCATGACAACGTCTCCTTGCATTCCGTGGCCGGCCTCAGATTGATGACCCGGGGCATGTTTTCCAGGTCCACGGCCTGATCGGCCGCATCGGCCAGCACATCCCGGCACACGGCGAGCAGGCTGCGGCCGTCCGCGTCCAGCTTGCCGGCCAGCATCCCCAGGCTTTGCGATACGTGGTGGATTTTCATGGACAACATGGTTGCCTCCTTATTGGTTGGCCCCGCGCACGGGGCAGTTTGAACAGGTTTTGAACAGCTTGAGCGTCTCGGGATTGCCCGCCCGCAGACCGATGCGCTTGGCCCGGTCCTGGTTGGCGGCACAGGCGGCCGCGTCGATGGTGCCGAGCACCGGGCAGGAGCAGGTCGCCCCACCGTAGACCGACAGCACGCGCCCCTCGATCCGCTGGGTGGATGCCGGGTACTTGCCGCCGGCCACCATGCAGACGGTCGATTTGGCCACGCCCAGGTCAGCAGCTACGGCCGGCAGCCCCTTGGCCGCTACCTGATCGCGCAGGATGGAAAGCCAGGTCATCAGGCATCCCTCCCCATGGTTCGCTCCAATGTCTCGGGGCGGCGGGCTCCGGTATCCTGGATGAGCACCCAGATCTTCTCCAGGCCATCTCTTCCAGCCTGCCGCACAAAGCCATTACGCTCCAGGATCGTCATGTAATGGCGGCAGCAATCCTCACTACAACCGGTCAGCCGCACCAAATTGGTCACCGTGGACCGGCGGAGCGTCCGGAGTGTGCTCCACAACTTATCCCGACACGTCACCATAGAGTGGATCTGGTGCGCCCGGTGCAGACGGATGTCGCGGACTACCTGATAGGTGGGATTGCGCCGGGCCGGACCAAAGGTTTCCCCCATCTCCTCGGCCTTGATCCGCTCCTCAGTCTGGATTTCCAGCCACCCCTCCCGGGCCAGTCGATCCAGAACCCGCAACACCGGTCGACGCGGATATCCCGAGACCTCCACCATCTCGGTCAGGGTTACGCGACCGGCGACAAACCGACCGGCGACGATGGTCCGGGTGGCAATAACCGCCCGCACCGTAGCCAGCACTCTCGTGACCGCCACGGTCAGGCCACCTTGGCCTTCAGATGTTCGGCCGTGACCACGTCCGTCTTTTTGGCCCGGGCCAGCCGCTCACAGGCCTGCGCCCAGCGGTACAGCGACGCCGTGGACGTGCATTTGTTCGAGGTTGCAATGGCCTCCACGGCCGAATCGTCCACCGTGACCTCGCAGATCTGGTCCATGACCAGGCGCACGTCCTCGCGGCCAAGACCCTGGAACTTCACGGACTGGGAAATGCGTCGCCACAAAGCCGGAAAGGCTTGCAGCCGCGTCTCGGCCCAGGGCATGCCAATCAGCACAATGGGGGTGCCGGACATGTCGCCCAGGTCTCGGATGGTCTCGACCAAGGTCTTTTTCTCGGCCACATAGTCCACCTCATCAAAAATGAGCGCGCGATCGGTGCCGAGCAACTCGCCCACCGCCTGATGAAACAGGTCGGAAGTGCGGCGCTCGGGCACAAGCCCCAGCTCGGCCACAATCTCTTCCAGGAGCCAGCGCACGGTCATGGCCTTTTTCACGCGAATGAAGGCCGACTGAGGCGACACGGTGTTTTTCCACCACAGGCTGGCTTCCGTCTTGCCCAGGCCCACCTCCCCGTGGACCAGGGCAAATTTGTCGATGCCGGGGGGGCTGGTGACGACCGTATTCATAGCCACCAAGAACCGTTTGACATTGACCGTCTCCACAAAACGCTTTTTCACTTTTTCGTTCCTCCCTGCGTTAAACCCAATTCCTCGTCATCCAGCCAATCGAGCTGTGTCGGATCGATCAACCGGCCCGTTCCAGCCGGAGCCGAAACGTCGTCGAAATTTTCCTCAAAGGAGGGTGGCCCCTGCTCAGGGGGCGTGTTCTGAGCTATGACGCGTTCCAGATCATTGACGAGGCGGGTGTCGGCTGCCAGCTCGGGAGCGGACAGGATGTCACGGGCCTTGGCGATCTTGCCCGCCTTGGCGAGCTTCTTGACCGTCCGCCTGGTGTCACGTTTCAGGCTGGCGTTTTCGGTCATTTTCTCTTGGTATGCAGCGTAACCCTCGGCGTCCTTGCCACCGACAAGACCGAACATGGGGTGAAATTTTTGTCGGCGAACCGCTTGGCAAAGGAACGAGCCATCCCTCCGGTAAACCCAGATCGCACGCTTATCGTGTGGGTCGTACCGGACATACACAGGGCCGGTCAGGCCATAGAGCACCGGGCTGTTTTCGTATTCGCCACCGAGCACGGTGACCACGCTGTGGCGGATGGTCGCCACCTCTTCGCACATCATAAGAGCGCGGAGCTTTTCGTGGTCCAGCTCGTTGCCGCGCCCGGCGTTGAAGACTTCACCGGGCGCCTTGCCGGAGAGGCCGGAATGGGGCTTCACGCGATAAAACGTGTTCAACCAGGATTCAAAAAGCGCGGAGGCCTCTTCCATGGTGACAAGGCTTTCCGGCTCAATGGTCTGCATGAACTTTTCATTGCGCTGCATCCTGGCCGGCTTGGTCTCAATCGATCCGCCGCAATAGCTGGGCACGGCCTTTTCGTAGGAGAGCCCGCAGGTCTTCCAGAAGGATTCGATGGGCTTTGAACGGGAATTGTACGGGTTGGCGAAGTGGCACTGGATGCCAAGCCGTCCGTAGAGGCCGGATATGCCGGACTCGGTGAAATTGAGGGTTTCGTCGGTGAAAATTTTGGCCCGAAACGCCTTGCCATTGTCGAGATAGACGGCCTCGGGGAGCTTCCCCAGCCGCAAAATGGCGCGATAGAGGGCCAGATGGATGGCGTCGACGTTCTCTTCGAGCATGAAGGTGTAGCCGGCGATATCGCGGCTTTTCCAGTCCTCGAAGGCCACGATCGTTGCCCGGCAGGGGCGGCCGTGAATGGGGTGTTTGATGCGGAAATTGAGCCGATGGCCATCAGCGACAAGCACCTGTCCAACAGTGAGCAGCGATGGATCGCGGCGCACAAAGGGTGCAACCTTGTCGTTGAGAGCCTTTTCGCCTTCCCTGGCGAGCGTCCAGACATCGTTATGTTCGCTCTTGTACGCCTCGACAAAATTTCTGAGCGTCGAAGGGGAGGACGGCGAGGAGCTCCCCAGGTGCATTTTCGTAAGGGTTATGGCCGTGCCGATTTTGTACTGGTTTTGCGACAGGAGCACCTTCAAGAGCTTGTCGGCCTCGGCCTCGGTCACCTTGCATAACCCCTGGCGCTTGAGGCCGTACTTGGGCGCGATGGCCGCGCAGTCGTAGCCCGATTGCCGCAGCTCCAAGGCCCACCGCTCCAGGCTTTTGACGGAAGTGTTTTTCCCGAGCTGCTTTCGGATGGCCGTATAGAAGGTGCCGGAATTGTAACCGAGGACGAAGGCTTCGCAGACTTCGGCCATGGGCTTACCGTGCTTGCGGCCCCATTCCTTGGCCTTGAGGTAGGCTGCGACTAGGTCGGCCTTGAGGCGCGCCTTGTGCATCACCGCCGGAGGCAGGGCCGGATCGGCTGGCGCGGTTGCGCAGGAGGGCGCGCGGGAGGGTGTAAGCGCAGGGGATGTGGCGTTTGGCGATGCCGCCCCTCCCTGGATGATGCCCAGGGCGGGGCGGGAAATGTTGCGCAACGCTATCTGGATAGGGGCCGGCAGGGAGGCGACGGGATATACTTTGCCGCCGCCACGGCCGGAGCGCTTCAGGGAAAGCCATTGTTCGCGTGTCGCGCGGCGTTGAACAGATCGCTCTGTGACACCCAGCGCTTCCGCTATTGCTTTTGCCGTGACCGTGTCGTTCATGACCGTTCAACCCGCTTCAAAGTTCCCGCGCCCCCTGATAAGGGACTTGGCTATCGGTGTTGCTCAACCCCAAACCGCACAGGAGGCGCGGAAATGTTCACTGGTGGCTGTCCGTTCAACCAATTCGGCCCATGCAAGCAGCATGAATGCATGTTTTATCTTACATTCAATAGCTGTAACTACTTCTGTGCATTGAATGCCACATTTTTTAATGCAGTGGCCGCAAAAACGTACTCGTTTGTAACAACAAACAGTATCGCTGCACACCCTCTATCTCCAGAATCAAAGACTCGACTGCGGGAAGATTCTCTTTCTCTTCTTCACCTTCTGGAAGAGATACAAGCCGATCCCGCCATTCCTGAAGCATATAAAGCTCAAATGCCAAGGGCTTGCGAGATTGCGAAGAAATTTGTTGAGTCCTTGGGGGTGAATCTTCAGACGGAACCTTCTTCAAAGCGGCGCAAGACGTAGTGGGGGACATCAGGCAGCCTCCTTCCCTTTCATATCTTCCGGCAGCACCAACAGCCGCTTGGCCACCCCCATGGCGACCAAGGCCCGCAGCACCCGCCGGTTATTGCTGAGTCCATTGACGGTGCGGCTGGCCAACGGCCGGGACACCCCGGCCAGGATGGCTACGTCGGCCACCGACTTGCCGCGTCGCAACAGCTCCGCCCGGATTTCCAGGCCGTTTCGTGGAATGGCCATCTACAGCTCCTGTTCCAGCCGCCGCTTCTGGCGTTTGAGGTCTTGGATTTCGCGTCCGATCTTGGCGGCTTTGAGGATCTTGAGATCCTCGCCGCCCACCAGCTCGTAGCCCTGGATGCCGGCCGCGACCCGAAGCGGCTCCGAATCGCCGGTCGCCATCATGAAAACATGGAGGGCATTGTGGCTCGGCACGTAGTCCCGTTCGGCCGGGTTGAGCCACTTTTCCAGGACATCCAGGCTGAGTGTCCGGGCGTTCTTGTTCAGACGGAATCCGCCCATCGCGGCGATTTCGTTCATCTTGTCCACGATCTGTTCGCGCGACAGTCCGCACCTTCGTGCCACCCGATTCATGGCCGCCTTGATGAGCGGTTCCGTGTCCGGGATCTGGTTTTCGAAGAGGGAGAACTGTCGCATCCGTTTTTTCCTGCTCCTCGGACATTGACCCGTGGTCAAAGGCCGGGGTAGTTTCGGGCGTAAAGGGCACAGCCCGTAACCATTTAAGGGTCAAGTAATTCCTAAAAAGGGTTTTAGTCAACCCCCTTTGGGAGTCGGAGTTAATTTTTATGCATAAAAATGCAATGCATTGTTTTCGTAACATATTTCCAAGATTGCTCTGTCGGAGTTTGCCGTCGGAGTTTGGGATCTAAACACCGACACCCACAGCAACCTATGACTATTGGCGAAAGAATAAAGAAAGTTCGAGGGGATAGAACGCAGGCTGATTTTTCACACCTGACGACAATTCCGAAGAACACACTTGGGCGCTATGAACGTGGGGAGATAGTCCCTGGCGGCGAGGCGATTACCTTATTATGCAAAAATCTTGACATAGACCCTAATTGGCTACTCTTCGGCGAGGGGGCAATGCGTCGCGAGGAAGCCGCCCCCGCCGCCGCGCCAGCTACGGCCCAGCCACCGGCCGAAGACGATTTCAAGATGACCGACATGGTCACCATGACCGTCGAGGTCTTGGAGTCGGAAACGATCTACCGGACGGCATTAGCGAGTAATATAAGGGCATTCCATCAGGCGGTGCGTAGCGAGCGGACGCTGGCGCAACTGGAAGAGCGGATGGTGGCCCTGGAAGCCAAAGTCGAGGACTTAGTTAATGAAAACGACAAATTAAAGAGGCGGGTTGAGCAGCAAGCGAAGAATTTAGATGGCTACAATGTGTCCGAAAACAATGCCCAGGCCTACGACCAAGTCGCCGAAGATCCCGATTCCTACAATGGCGCGAAGAAAACAGGCTGAATTCTCATTTTAACCTGAAGAAAACCGGCAATTCCGGCAAAATTCTCAAACTGCCTTTGTGCCAGGCTACAGCCTAAAAATGCCCAGCCCACGCGGCTTCCCGGGCATCCCTCCCGCATTACCTTCTTCTCATTCTTTCCTATAAAAACTATTGGCCCGAAAATCATACTGATTTTACTGAATAAATTTATAATATATTGATATTATTGAATATATTTAGTTTGGGTAGCAGAAAAATTCAAATCAGATGGTTGGGAAATTTGTTTCACCGAAACCGGTTGGGTTGGGTGAAGGGATGGGGCTGGACCAAATGCGCAGGGGGCTGCGTTTTTGGTTGGGGTAGCCAGTACAAAAGCGAATTGTTCAAGCATCGCTCACTCGACACATCCTGGTCAAGGTGATAGCAGAAAAACGTTTAAATACATTCCAATAGATTTAAAATGGTATCCTGTGGAAAGCTGCAACTCATAACGAAAGGACTGCCAATGCCACTCCTTGAACTTTGGAAATCTAGCCCAGAGACCATTGCTGCCATGTCTCTTGAGCAAGTTGTTAATATCTCAGGGAATGGCAAACTGGTAGACAATTCAGAGACAAGCAAAGAATTAACAACATATTTGTCTCAAATAGACACTGAAAAGCTTGGTGAATATGTTTCATACTGCTTGTCAAATGCTTTCCCCCAAAGTGGGTATGTCCTCCAAGATATTGTGAACGAACTGGGAAGACGACTTGAGTATGATGTTACGAATGGACTGTATTTTGGTAAGAAAAATTCTATTGGATTTGATGGTATTTGGACGTTACAGGATGGGTCATCGATTGTCGTTGAGGTAAAGACAACTGATGCATATAGAATAAATTTGGATACTATTGATAATTATAGAAATCGTCTTGTTAAGGACGGGCAAATATCTGACAAATCATCTATTTTGATAGTAGTTGGCCGCCAAGATACTGGCGATATTGAGGCACAAATACGAGGCTCCAGGCACGCATGGGTTATACGGATGATAAGTGCTGAGTCGCTTCTAAAAATCGTTAGTCTAAAAGAGGCTTCAGAAGATGAAGAAACGCTAAGTAAAATTAGGAGCCTTCTTGTCCCCTTTGAATATACACGGCTAGACAATATTATCGATATTGTATTCACGACTGTGACAGACGCAAGTACATCTGAAAATATATCTGCTAGTGTTGAGAACAGTAACCAAGATTTGCCACTCAAGGAGAAGCATAACAAGCAAGATAGAACAGACGTCAATGTTATAAAATCAATTCGGTCAAAAATTATCGACAAATTAGGCAAAACAAAATCTGTTAGTTTGATTGCGAAATCAAAAGCTCTTTTTTGGACAAGCGATAAGGCTATTCGTGTAGTATGTACTATTTCGAAGCCATATACAAGGGGAAGTGACTATTGGTATGCACTTCACAAAAAGTGGCTCGATTTTTTAAAAGAAGGAACTGAAGGTTTGTATGTTCTCGGATTTGTCGATGAAAAAAAATTCGTAGCAATTCCCGTAACTGTGATGGAACAAAATATAGACAGGTATTATAAGACAACACAAAACAACAACTTATACTGGCACATCCTTATAGATAAAACGGCGGAGGGATATTCTTTAAATATCCCAGGAGGACAGCATATAAATCTAAGTCAATTTACACACGAGTGTGAATTTTAATTTGAAATAGATATCGCATACATCTGGATATTTTTATGTCTTTATTTGAATTAAAATATGGCTCTATTCGCAGTATCGGTTGCCTGTTGCGTAACAACTTGATTTCTCGAACCGCAGAGATCGCGAAAAATCTTGGTTCCCGCGAGTATCAACTATCTTCGAGAATAGAGCCTAAAATATTGCTTTACAGGGGTCGTTTGAACTATATTAGGAGATGGTGCATGGCAAAATACGTAGGGAATGCATTTTGTGGCTAGGTGCTTGAGGACATCTCTTGTTAGACCTGGCGCATCCAACAGTGTTACTAAAACTAGTTCAAAACAATCTTGCATATAGTCTAACAAGCTGTAGATGCTTTGGAGGCCTATCATGAAGACATGGGGGCAACATGTGTACCGTGTAGGGAAAGAAGAAAATATAGATGTAGAAAATCCAGAAGAAAGTATTGAACTTCAAAAGAAATATATTGAGCCTTGGCTCAGCGCTGTTTTCCAAAGTGAGCATTTAGCGTTACTTCTTGGTAGTGGTTTCACTAGAGCTGTGGCTCATCAAGCTGGAATAGTTTGTTCAGATATGTCATGTGATTATGATACATTTCCTTTTATAAAAGAAATTCAAAATGCTGCTAAAGAGTCCGCTAAAGCAATAGGACGCGGTGAACCAAATATAGAAGATCAAATTCGAGCTGCAACTTCTCTCGCTCATGGTCTTAAAATTTTGGGTGACGAGCGGAACATAGAGGTCACTGAAGGTCTTAATGCACTTTTCAAAAAGTTCTTGAAAGGAATTGCGAAAACTGAATGTGATATAAAGCGTGCGGTTGAAAGGGTGCCGTCAACTTTTGAACAAAGAGAAACTAATGATAAAGAAAATGTAAGTCAAAGTGCGACTAAGGAAAAGCTCGATCCGTTAGTGATGTTAGTTTCCTTCCTTCTGAGCTTTTCCAGTAGGACTGCTACCCGTGAGCGTCTCCATATTTTTACAACAAATTATGATCGCTTAATTGAGTATGGTTCTGATTTGGCAGGGTTGCACTTATTAGACCGGTTCGTTGGATATCTTGAACCAATCTTCCGCTCTTCACGGCTAGACATTGACATGCACTATAACCCTCCAGGCATACGCGGCGAACCGCGTTACCTTGAAGGTGTTGTTAGACTGACTAAACTTCACGGATCATTGGATTGGGTTTATCACAATGGGTTTGTACGAAAAGTTGGTTTGCCATTTGGACCGCAAGACAACTATCCAACTATCAATAGCGATCCAAGTAATTCCGTAATGATCTATCCTAATTCGGCAAAAGACAGGGAAACTTCTGAATACCCTTACGTGGAATTGTTCCGAGATTATGCGGCGGGGATTTGTCGGCCGAACTCTGTGCTAGTAACTTATGGTTATGGATTTGGTGATGAGCATATCAACCGAACAATTATTGATATGCTTACAATTCCATCTACCCATTTGGTCATTATTGCGTTCAACGATGTAGGAAGTCGTATTAGTTCTTTTTGTAGAACTATTGGTAGAAAAGCTCAAATATCTCTCTTAATTGGATCACACTTCGGAAGTATGCCGATATTAGTAGATAATTATCTACCAAAGCCAGCCATTGATCGCATTACTATTCGGCAAACTGAACTGTTGAGAAATCGAGGAGTGGAATTCTCTTTGCATAAAGCGGAAGAAAGTGACATATGACATCACCAATATCTATGATCGCATCGGTAGTTATTGGAGCAGTTGAAAGCGTATCACCAGATGAAATAAAAGTTCTTCTTGACATTGATTCTCCTCGAAGCACTGCTCTTAATACTGGTGTACCAACACCATTCCCCAGAATTAATAGTTTTGTTTTACTTCCAAATGAATCTGGTGCAGTTGTTGGTGTCGTTGTATGGCTAGGGGTTGAAAGATCAGCATATCCAAAACGCCAAGGGTTTAAAGATTTTGGCTTAGTAGACCTGCCTTTTCCACTAAGGAAAATGGCCGTCAGTCCCGTTGGAACATTGTTTTCTAGGAAAAATGAATGGATTTTCGAAAGAGGTGTCCAAAGTTTCCCGTCGGTTGGTGATCAGGTTATTCTTCCTACACACGATCAAACTATAGCCATCATCACTGGGCAGGGAAGTGACAGCCGAGTCTTGCTGGGTACCTGCCCTATTGCCCATGATGCACCGGTTGCCGTTGATCCTGATAAGCTTTTTGGGCGACATCTAGCAGTATTGGGCAATACAGGGAGTGGGAAGTCCTGTACATTGGCTGCTCTAGTTCGCTCTGCTATAGAATCTGCACAGAAATCAATTAATAAATACACTGACACTGAATGTGGTAACAATATTTCTGATGGTCAACCAATCCCTAATACACGGTTTATTATTCTTGATCCGAACGGAGAGTACTCTCGTTGCTTTCAAGATTTAGGCTCAGGCTGTCGGTTATTTCAAGTACCGCCAGTGACTAATGATTTTGCAAAAGAGTTTATTTTGCCAGCGTGGATGTGGAATAGCTCAGAATGGGCAGCAATAGCTCAGGCTGCTCCAAAAACGCAAAGGCCACTATTACAGGAGGCTTTAAGAAATTTGCGATCGAATGTCAAAGTAACAATTAAGACAGAGAATAGACTTATTATTCGCTGCAAAGCGTTAAAGTCTTATCTGATGCAATTTGCGGGGACTGGCACGATAGGATTCGCGCATACATCAAATTGTTCCCAGCAACTTCTTCGTTTTGTTGATGATATTACATATTATGAACAGACATTAAAGGGGGAAGTTAAATCGATAGCTGCAGAGGCGGCAGTTGAAATACTTAAGATTATTGAGCGTAGAAAATGGTTTGGGCGAGATGGGAAGGCCGGATTTAATGATTTTTCGGATAAGGACTTAATAGATGTTGATGATTGGATTGAACATATTTTTCAGTGTCTGCCGCAAGTAGATGATATGGTAATGGTGAATGAAGATACCCCTGTTCCTTTTGATCCACAAGATCTTGCAGATTATTTAGAGACTTTGGCTATGCAAGAAGGTGGAGTAGCTTCTCAATTTATTTCAACGTTAACCATGAGAATTAGAGGGATAGTTTCTGACCAAAGGATGGCTGGCGTTATTGATCCAGATAAATCTATAACGCTAATGGAGTGGCTTGAAGGCTGTATCGGTTCTGATTGCGGGAGGAATGGCCCAGTCACAGTCATAGACCTTTCTCTTGTCCCATATGAAATTTTACATCTTATAATTTCTGTCGCAGCACGTCTTATTCTTGAATCATTACAGCGATATCAAAAAATATATGGGAAAAACCTGCCAACTGTGCTCATTCTTGAAGAAGCTCATACTTTTGTAGCGAAGAGTCATTCTTATGGCGATGAAATTCCTAGCCCAGCCGACATGTGCCGGAGGATATTCGAAAGAATCGCTCGTGAGGGACGGAAATTTGGTTTAGGACTAGTGCTTTCGTCTCAGCGACCATCCGATTTATCAGAAACAGTTTTGTCACAGTGCAATTCATTTTTGTTGCACAGAATAACAAACGACAGAGATCAGGAACTTATTTCACGTCTTGTGCCTGATAATGCACGCGGTCTACTGCGTGAGCTCCCTAGCCTGCCTACACGTCACTGCATACTGTTAGGAATATCGTCAAAAGTGCCAGCTCTTATTGAGGTCAAAACTTTATGCGATTCGCAAAGACCAAAGTCTGATGATCCAGATTTTTGGAAAGTATGGATTAATGAAAATGCTCGCACGGTTAATTGGGAGAAGATTGCGTGCGAATGGTGTACTCAAAAACGTTAGTGGCTAATCTTGTTGGAATGAAATATTTGCATGTCTCATGCTGGTCGCGGTGTCCTATCTTGTTGTGGAATCATTTATTAATACAAATCCTCCCTTCTCCCGATTCTGATTGTTCTTCAATCTGTCACTCAAGTTTTAACCTGGGTAGTAATTTTGATATAATGCAATTAATACAAACGAGTTGTTCGGCTGTTTTATTTTCATGAGAAGAGACTTTTAACGGGATAATTACTCAATTAAACAAAACTTGAATCCACCTTGCCTAGATTAGTGAATTTCCTAATTTTCTTTAATCGCTGCCCACCTCAGCCCCGAGCTCTCCCCTTCTCTGCGAAGGAGCCAAAGCGTTCTCTCTCGCCAACCCCACTGACGGGAACCAAAAGCGCAGCCTCCTGCGCATTTGGTGAAGGCAACGTTCAAATTGTAAGGCAGGTATAGTATTAATATTATAGAATTATTATTCAATGCGGTGGTCTTTATATCCTATGGAGTAGTCTTAAATTGTTTAGTGGGGAATGTCATTTTTAAATAAAGAACAAAGCTGGCCGAAGTCCTTTGGGCGGTATTTGTCCCATTCTTCTTGAAGAACATACAGAGGTCTTATTTTTAACCCTGTTTCATCTGATGCATCCTTACACCAATCCATGAGTCTTTCCCATTTCAGGGGCACGTCAAGGTCCGCATTCCCCTTTGTTTCAATGATCCACACAGTCTTCTCAGACTCCTTGACAAGAAAATCAGGATAATAGTTTGCAATACTGCCATTTCTATTTTTATATTCTATCTTAAAATATGTGCTTTGTGAGTTTTTAACAAATGAAACAATATCACTACATCCATCTAGGAAGGCTGCAAATTCAAGCTCAAAGTGGCTGTCGCCAACTGTTTTATTGAAAATTGATTTTTTTGGAATAATATAAGCTTGCTCATTTACTAAAAAGGGTCTTGTCTTACGGAATTGTATGTAGTCTCTGACTTCGGTGGTCCCCTTGTCGCGGACAGTAAGTGCATTCACTGCCGATTTGAAATTTTCAATTATAGCCTTTGTTGCAGCTTCATCGGAAAGATTTCTAAGAATGTTTAAGTCTGAGATATCAACATGTTCTTCAAAAAGATACTCCGTGATGTAATCTTTGAGCTTGCCAAAAAGAATATCCGAACCTCCAACCAGACGAAGGTCTCTCTTTATAAGCTGACAAAAGTACCCAATAACAGCTTGAGGACTAGACTCAAGAGTCATATCTAGAACCGTTGTATGACTTACCTTGTCGCTATCGATATCCTTGAAGACAATTTCTCGCTGCTGTTCTTCAGTATATTGCTGGACTTTGATCCTGGGAGTTTTGATTTGAGAAACGTCCAGTTCGTAGAGATTCTTGTATTCCCTGTAAATTCTAGGGGTGAGAACGGGCAATTTGATGTCCATCTCATCCAGGTCTTTTTTCGGATTTTCCCTATCAACCTCAATGACCATCGGAGACTTGGGCTTGGTCTTCTCGCCCATCTCAACGTATTCGAGGTCAACACCCTCACTCTTGATGGACTCCACGAATTCAATGAACGCTTCCGTACCGACAACGCTTACTTTTTCCTGAACAGGCGCCCCACGGAACATTCTCCGCAAACCTCTGCCAAGGGTCTGCTCAGGAAGGATTTTGCTCTTAGCCTTGTAGGGACGTAATCCTACGATGGAAACGACATTCTGGACGTCCCATCCTTCACGGAGCATCATGACGGAAACTATTACATCATATGGACTTGTCGGATCATCGATAGTGCGGCTTGCTTTTCTCAGCTGTTCAAGTTCTTCGGCTCCCTTTCCAGCAGCTTCTGAAATTTCACCATTGGCCTTTGTATGAATTACAAGAATTTTTCCACCCAACTCCGGATAGCTTTTTTCAAAGTACTCACCAACTTCATCACACGTCTTAGTATCGTCCGTCATAATAAAGAGAATCGGTTTCTTACCCGTTGTGGCGAGTTCCTTCTTGACTTTTTTCCACTCAAGATAGCCAAGATGCAGATAATCCCTATACCTCTCGGTGTATTGGTCGCTTTTACGCTCTTGAAGCTTTGCTCGGGAAGCGACATCAGGCAAAACGGGAGTTTTTACTATGCCTTGCCGGATTGCTTCCACCAAGGGATAATCTGAAACTATCTGAACAAACATCGCTCCGCTGGTGTGCTTCGGTGTAGCCGAAAGATCAAACTGAGCGGATAGTTTGCTTCCTTTCAAACGCAACTGGTTAGAAATATCCTCTATACTTTTGAACCATGCGAGGTTTTTGTCATGTATATGGTGGGCTTCGTCATTGATCACCACCAAGTCCGGGACTTCGCGGATGATCTTGCCCAAGTCTGTCTTCGAGTCGGTGGTCTTCCCTGTGGGACGTTTCCCAAGGAAGTAATCCATCGTGTTTTCGTCTTCGAATGTCGGTGCGTTTTCATTTTCGAACACACGGTGGATGTTCGTCAGGAAGATATTCCCGGTGTCGGAAATGACGCCGATGTCGTCCTGAAGGTGCAGGGTGACTTGGAAGTCGTTCCGCCAATCCTGCCCCTCGTACCCATTCTCAGGCAAAATTGGGTCTTGATAAAAAATCTTGAGCCCTTGGAAATCGGCATAAAGCCTGTCCAGAACGATGATGTTCGGTGCGACCAACAAGAAGTTGGTGCTCAGGTCCGATCCGTCCTCATACTTCTTGTGGAAGTAGGCCCAGGCCACCAGCAGGCTCATGATCTTGGTCTTTCCTGCCCCGGTGGCCATCTTCACCACATAGCGAGTCCAGTCCTCGTCGAACATCCCTTGTGAGATATGACCCGAGGAATCATACTTCATCAGGGAATAGGGGTCACGGGACTGCTCTATTTCGTAGAGCCAGATGATGGATTCAACCGCTTCGCGCTGGCAGAAATAGTACCGGAACTGAAACATGGTCCCATCTGCTTTAGGAATCATGTGCTCGGTTTCAAACCAATGATTCAGAAGGGCCTTGGTTGTCTCACTTGCACCGGCATATCCGCTGTTTCTCCATGCGATGACCCCTTTACGGATTTTATGGACAAGAGGAGGAAGAAGATTTTCATACCCCATCTCATCAAGCATGGCATCACCGGGATACCAACGGACATCAGGGGATAGGATGGCATACGGATCATTGGGGAACGCTGAAGGAAGAGCCATCAGATTCTCACCTCCACAACCTTGGTGGTGTCGTTCCCGAAGATGTCGATGACCTTCACCGCCACTTTGAACTTACCTTTGGCTGGATATTCGTGTTTCCCACTCAGAAGTTCAAGGCCGCGTTCATTCTTTGTTCTAAAGGACTGCCACTCGTTCTCGAAGATGTAGTTGCCCGTCCAGACCTGTCGTTCCCCACCTTCTTCGAGAATCGTAATGATTTCCTTGCGACTCTCGTAGTCAAAGTCCACCGCCCAGTAGTCGATCCAATCCGTCCATTTCTTCGTCAGAATCTCGCGGGTGACGACGCTTTTCTTATCCTTGCTGATTTTCACGACCTGTCCGCCGTCGATGGTGACTTTGCTTCCCCCGTCCTTAAGGGATTCCCCCAGGCTATCAAGGTCGTCCTGACGATAGAACACCCCGAAGTCCTTGAGTCGGACCCGGATGGTTTTTCCTTCGATCTTGGGCATAATCTCAACGTAGGCGACATCATAGAACTTGACCTGATTGCGTTCGATGGCCCGGCGATCAAATACGTCCTTGGGGATGTACTTGAGACTCAGGGTGACACCCTTTTGTCTGGCTTCGTCCTGGATAGCGGGAACAAGTCCCATCTCGAACTCGAACCCAAGGATGTCCGCCTTGCTGATTTTGTTCTTCCGGCAGGCGTCGATGACTTCATTGACCTGGGAGAGTGTCACAGGCGCATCGATGGGACCGACCAGAACAACCGTGCTTCCCTTCTTCCCATGGAAGGGGGGAAGCTGAAACACCCGCTCCGCTTTGTACGCGGAAAGGATCAGTGTCAGGTAGTGCTCTTCCCGTTGGATGGTCTGGGCCTTGCGCTGCTCTTCGGGGAGGTTGGGATCAATACCCACGAAATATTGTCGTTCGTATTTCCCGAGATTCAGGATTTCAAAGCTCCGGTAAGGCTTGCCAGCTTCCTTGAGCTCTCGTTGTACACCAATCAAACGTTTCCTAGTAGTATGAATGGCGAATCGTCCAAGGTCGCAGCCGATCCACTTGCGACCGAGTTTTTCTGCTACTGCAAGGGTAGTTCCTGATCCACAGAAGAAGTCAGCTACAAGATCACCTTCGTGAGATGATGTTTTTATAATTCTATCTAATAAAGCTTCTGGTTTTTGTGTTGGATACTGTGTTGATTCACTTGAACAGGCACCAAGGCTTGTAATGTCGTCCCATAATGTTTGCACAGCAACGCCTTCACCTTCATCTAAGTACAACTTTCTTTGCGGTACTGCATTTTCAGATGTCTGAACGATCATTCCCTTCGCAATAAAATCGTTCATCTTTTCCCTACTGTATCTCCAATATCTTGTCACCCCCATGATTTCATATCGTGGATTCCCCTTTGCTGCTCCACCCGGCCCAATCATGCTGATGAGGCGGTATTTTCTGTCTGTTTTTGGCTCAACATACTTATAAAACTTTTCGATGTATTCATCAGAGTATGGCATAAATTGGCAATTAAAACAATAACTATCTGTTTTTGCATACAAAAATATTGTGTCAGTATTTGCGCCAAGGTACTTACTCCCCTGCCCAATATTACCTTTGACAGTGTGCGCTCGTTTCCACGTTATTTCATTGATAAAATGATCTTTCCCAAATATTTCATCAAGAATAGACCTTATGTATCCATTAACTCTCCAATCGCAGTGGACATACAGACACCCTTCCTTGCCAAGAAGATCGTAAATAATTTTTATTCGCTCATATACCATTGAAATAAACGAATCAGCCCCTCTTCCCCATGTGTCACGATAAGCGAGTTCCTCTATTAAGCTTGGTTCTTTGGTAAGGGTTTCACCCCCAACATCCAAATCAACAGAAAAATCAGCTCCGACGTCAAAAGGAGGATCAATATAAACCAACTTCAACCCGCCAGCCTTTTCAATTTCCTCGCGCATGGGACCATTCTTCAATGAGGAAAGAACGAGCTTGTTGTCCCCCCAAATGAGTTTGTTCGACCATCCGCTTTGCTGTCGTCCGCTGTTCGGATCAATCATGGACAGCAGTGACATTTGCCCCGACTGCTTTCCTGCGTCCTTTCGTGGCTCGTCAATCTGCTCAATGGACTGAAAAGGCAGCACCACGTTGGTCACTTCATTGGTCTTGCCGGCCCAGACAAGCTCCACTTCCGGGACATTTTCAAAAAGCTGAGACTTGTATTTCGCAGGGAGCTTCTCGCCCCTGTCGATCATGGCTTTTAATTGCTCTTTTTCGAGGTCGGTCAGACTCATGTTGCTCCCCGCAGTGAAAATATAACTGCTCGCTACGGTTGAAGTGGGGACATCGGCTTAGAACTTCCGCTAGAAATGCTGGCAACCTATGGTTCACTATAGCTTGACGATATGCTCTGCTGAGTACCTCGCCCCTGGCAGGTTTACAAGGACTGGTAAGGGTTGGCGGAAAATTTCCTCTGACTTTTCAAATGAAAAGTTGTGGTAACGCCTTTAGTGCTAACCCGAACCAAAAGCGCAGCACCCTGCGCATCTGGTTGACGTCCACTCTGGGCTGCCCTGGCACCCGGGACTGACCCAATGGACACCCCCTGGATTCGCCCGGGAAGGGGCCACCCTGGGATTTCCCTTCCGGGGCCTTTGGGTTGGGGCTCTCCTTGGTCGAAGTCCCAGGAGAATCCCGTTCCGGCCCAACGTTCGATTTTCATAGGGCTATTCCCAATTTCCCTCAAGCTCCCGTGACCGCCTCCCCGGTCCAGGGTATCTTTTTCCCCAAAGTTCACTTTTTGAACCAGGAGAAGAAGATAATGGCTGAACAACGTCCTGATACTCTCCACATGAAGGACGAAATCATCGACGCATTTCGTCCAATTGAACAGCTTTTTAGGGTTATGGATAACTCCTCACTTGAAGGAGATAGTTTGCTCGTCCAGTACTACGGTGAAATTGGTCTCGCACTTACAGCGAATTTTCGTAATCGGTTTGAAAAGCTGTTCCCTACGAAGCAAGTTGGTTCCGACAATGAATAACGATGAAAGCTGGAACGTCGTTTACTCCTACTCACGTGCCCAGGCCATCGCCGATGGCGTCCTGGTCGACGTCACCGAAGAGGCGAAAGCTATCAGCTTCAAGCTCCACACGGTGGTCACCGAGCATCTGTTTCACGGATACGTCGAACCACCTGCCGGACTCGATGGAGAGGGGCAATCCGTCACCGGCCGGCTCCATGATCTGATGGTCCTGGCGCTGTTTGCCGCACGGCGCGCCGTCAATACGGACCGCGTCACCTTCAAGGTCGACTTCCTGGTGGCTCCAGGGCGCAAGGAAACCATCGAAGTCATCACCCACATCGGCCCCGGTGACCACGGGGAGCCGGTCCTGACCATCATGCTTCCCGAGGATGATTAGGAGATATAACCAGATAACCAGGAGAAAAAGTATGTTTTCGTTCCTGTTGGGTGTCGCGTTGGGGACCGTCGTCGTTGTCGTCGGTGCGCAGCTGCTGACCATCCATCCCAAGCCGAGTCGGTTGCGTAGTCCGAAGTAGCCAGGGACTTGCCGAACTCCGAAGGAAAGCCCGAGCATGAACAGCTTGGGCTTTTTCTTTCATGCGCTGATTCCATACGGGAACCAGATGAATTAGCTGCGTTTCGATTTGAGTAAGTTGATTGTTCTTGGGTGGCAAACAAGTGCAATTGATTTGTCGCCAATCTCAACTGCGACTAAATATATTGAACCCATTCCTTAAGCATCAATGTTGGTCGCTACTCAGCCGGAGAAAAAATCTCCGGCTGGAAAAATAGAAAACTTTCTGAATGACAGCTTGGGTAGAGGCTTAGAAATAGATGGTAAATCAACAAGATCGATGCATTTTATTATACAGCTTTGGGCTGCTGTTTCCCGCCACCCTGCATAGAAATGAAGAAACACCATGGAACAATTGTTGTCGTCACCTTCCGCTGGGGGTTAAACCTCTGGCGGAGGGAAACACGAGGCAGGTCTACATTAAGAACGAAAAATGCCTATTGTTATCAAAATACACAGCCATTTCTATTTGTTATGATCAATCTCCCGTTCATAAATTTGTCTTGCGACTGGAAAGAAGCTTGCTTTTGCTTGAAAGAATGACGAAAGATATGAATTAAGACAAAAATGTTATCATATTTAATTGTCACTTTGCTCATCTTGTTTTCAAATTCATCGCCACTTGGTCTTATCGAACAAACCTCGCTGGGAAAGTTCTCTTTCCTTGTAGCCATTAAAATCGAATCGTCCTGGGACAGACCTGTCGTCCCTGGATTTGACGCCAAAGAAGACGACCCCGAGCACGTCCAGGGCCATGACGCCTTTGATGAAGCCGGTGATCCACTGCATCTCGAGTCATTACCTGAAATGACGAATCCAGGGATCTCTTCAAAATATTTCCAATAATAACGGATAACTAGCGTATGATTGGCTCGGGATGAAACGCGCTTATTTCATACGATTTTACGATGAAATAGCTGCGTTTCGATTCAAAGAAAGTGGCGTGAGTTCAGGATAAATTGCGCTAAAAAACTAGCCCAGTGGTAAGCTGAAAAGTCATAACCCTGGATTTTGGGCACTCGACACCGGAAAATAGGGGTAAAGTGGGAAACTGTCCTGGAGCTTGCGGCAAAAAAATATACCGAAAAAATCTGGAAATGATAGCGCCAAAGTCCCCGCTTAACCTATTGAATTTGATCTTGTTGGTCGATACATCTCCACGAAAGTGACTGGGATGCGATCTTTCGGAGTGAACCTGTCTCCGTAGTTTGGTCTACATAATTCAAATTCGCAAGGTGTCTTTGCGATTGGAGGGTTTGGCCATGGAAGTCCTTTATGATATTTATATTTCAAAAGACTCGTTCAATGGAGATAGTAATACAAATGTCTTGGAGAAATTTTCACAAAAATATAAAATGACTCCAGATGATTTTCTCAAAATGCTTGAGTCTCGTACAAATGTTAGGATTGCACAAAATAAGACAAAAGATGAGATTGGATTGCTCTATTCTCGCTTGAATAAACTTAATATTAAAGCACATATTAGAGAACATTTAGAGATTGCTAAAGATAATGCTGATGGCGACAGTGCCCGCCAGTCCCAAGCTACGTTAACCTCAAACCCCAAGAGACAACTTTCGTTTGATGAAATACTTGAAAATATAGAAAAATATACAATTCTTGGAATCAATTATATCACATTCTTCCCTATAATTTTGATAAATAAATTTTTTAAAAAACGTTTTACAGAAACGGCGGGCTACTTATTGCTTTCTGCTCTTTCATTTATTGGAATTTACCACTTGGCATTTAAATTGTCATACAATGTAATCTATAATATGGCTTATGATTTTAGTTTTAAGTCTCTCATTGGAACGGCAACAGCGTATAGTATTTTTGAGCTTCTCCATAAATTCACGCCACTACCTGGTGTGGGAAAGCTTGCAGACTGGCTTGCAAACGGATTAGTTGCCCTCTCAATACAGACAATACTGCTAAAGATTGTCAAAGAAGGTTTTATTGCTAAGTATGTATTCTCGATTGGTTTCCTACTGTGTGCCTTCAAAATAACGCAGGTATACGGCAAGCGGATAGTTTTAAGCGCAGTTTTTATTTATGTCTTGATGCCTGGGATTGTTTCTTTAGAAGCAGCAACGTACACTATGTCGACAGCATCGACCTATAAAAATATAAAACTTGAATATGATAAGCATGGAGGGGCTATCCAATTCGCAGAAGATGGATTGCGCGCTCTTGGTAGAATGATATTTGGCGGACAAGATAAGGTGGAAAAATCTAATGCAATTAAGTTCGCTGAATTATTGATTGAGTCACTGGTCTATCTCCTTGTTATGACCTTATTTTACTGCATTATATCGCCTTTCATAGCATATATTCTCATTTCAAGAATCCTAAAGAAAATATTCGAATCAGACGGATCGTATATCTGTTATGAAAAAGTCTGCCAAACGGCTACGACGTCATAAAACTCTCGAGCCGTGATATCCCACGGGGGGCCAGTGAGTCGGCCCACACCAAATGCGCAGGGGGCTGCGCTTTTGGTTGTTACTGCTTTCGTTGCACTGCGTGCCCAGACACTTCATGGTTTGTGACACTATCTTACTAAAAAAATTGGAGAATCTCTGTTGCCATGGTAAAAGACAGCGAGAAGACTTTGCTCGACGGCTCGGATCGCCTCCAGCGGATTGCTTTTTGGTACTGGGAGTACATGCGACGCAATCCGTTATATCAAAGATATTGTGCCGTTATAGAATCCTATAACGATTATTTCAAGGACATTGGCATATATGAATTCATGCAAACGAGAGAATTCCTTGATGAAATGACAGAATATGTTTCGACTCATGACGATGAGGATGATTTGAAGTATACACCTTTTAGGAGAAGGCTGGAAAAAAGTCATGGGAAATATGCCAGTTTAAAGTTTTTTAAATATGGATTTTTGAGCTGTGGATTTGAAAGCAATTTTGGAAGAATTTATAAACACTATTCAGATGGCTTAGATAGCGATGAAGCTCTCGAATGCCTTCTTCATGATGGCGATGTCGAATTTTCAACCAAAAATCCGGCAGATTTGTCCGCTCTTTTAAAGCTCAATGGCGAATGGCTGTTGACCGTCGATGAAATGGCTCCAGATACTTTCAGCTTTGATTTCCAACGAAATGGGAATATAAAAATCAGTTCACAAGGCGTTGTAAAGTCTCCTTCGAAAATTGGTCTGGAAATCCAGGCGTTAAATATTATAAATAAAGCAGTGGAAAGTTTGTTCAAAAAACAAAATATCGAAGGTGAAACTCTTCAGGCTGTGTATAAATTATGTTTAGAGGGAAAACATATTAACAGTTCTGACGTTATGCGTCTCGCCATGGTTTGGCTGTGGGATGAGGCCCATGCGACCGATGGGCTCACCCCCGCCGCCTTTGACGATGTCTACCCCCTCCTGAAGGCCAAGGTCGAAGAGTCGGGTAAAACCGATGGGA